>Ga0172380_10002976_pt1 | contig 24539 bp, 21 predicted proteins | sample Leawe162metaG_FD_119747 | JGI IMG/M metagenome (GOLD analysis project Ga0172380, IMG submission 119747) | Leachate microbial communities from a municipal landfill in Southern Ontario, Canada - Leachate well 162 metaG | ecosystem: Engineered > Solid waste > Landfill > Unclassified | place...
ATTTTTGCATTAATAGCAGGGGCTTTGTTTGGTTCGATAACTGATTATGGTGTAGAGATTAAATGGCTCGGCGATATTTTTATTCGTCTACTTAATATGGTTGCTGTGCCCTTGGTTCTTTCTTCCTTGATTGTCGGCTCTGCAAGTCTTGGCGACATACGTAAATTTACACGCATCGGGGGCAAGACAATCTCTTTCTATATGATTACAACCGGCATTGCCGTAACAATCGGATTAGTACTTGCTAATATTATCCGTCCCGGCGAGATTATGAATTCCGATACAAAAGCTAATCTTTTCTCTGCTTATCAAAACGATGCTGCAACTACACTGCATAATAAAATTGATTACAGTATAACAGAGCAGATCGTAAATCTTGTTCCCAAAAATCCCTTCGGAGCGATTTCACAAAGCGAAATGATTCAGATTGTTTTCTTCGCTGTCTTACTTGGTATGGTTCTTACAATGATTAATAAAGAGAAAGCAGAACCGGTAATTAATTTTTTTGATGGTCTTAGTGAAGCAATGATTAAGCTCGTGGAATTAGTAATGTATACTGCTCCTATTGGTGTTTTTGCTTTAATTGCTGCCACCGTTTCACAATTTGGTTATGAAATTCTTCAAACATTAATTTGGTATTCACTTACGGTATTGGTTGGTTTTGCTATACATACATTTTTTGTTTATTCATCTATCATAAAAATATTTACAAAAATAAAACCGATAAAATTTTTCAAAGCAATTAGCGAAGCTCATGCCATTGCATTTAGTACGAGCTCGTCAGCAGCAACATTACCCGTAAATATGGAATGCTGTCAAGAGAATCTCGGAATTTCTAAAAGCATAACAAGTTTTGTTCTTCCGCTTGGCGCTACAATTAATATGGATGGCACAGCTTTATACCAAGGTGTTGCCGCTGTATTCATCGCTCAAGTATATGGGATGGACTTAAATTTAGTTCAGCAGGCGACAATAGTTTTTACTGCTGTTCTTGCTTCTATTGGTACGGCGCCTGTACCCGGTGTTGGAATTATTATGCTTGCAATAATTCTTAAATCGGTGGGAATTCCCGAAGAAGGTATAGCATTAATTATCGGTGTAGATAGAATTTTAGATATGTGCAGAACAGTTACAAATATTACCGGCGATGCTGCTGTTGCATGCGCAATTGCCACATCGGAAAACGAAATTAATTTGAGCAAAATTGAATAAAATGGATAAATCACATTCACAAACCGGACTAAGATCAATAGTTAAAGCTATGGGTCTAGTTTTTGGTGATATTGGGACAAGCCCGATATATACACTTACTGTTATTCTTTTGATTACTGCTCCCACACACGATAATATCATGGGAATACTATCCCTTATATTCTGGACACTAATCATTCTTGTTACTTTAGAATATGCGGTTCTTGCGATGAGTCTTAGCTCAAAAGGAGAAGGAGGAACAATTGTATTAAAAGAGATTCTTACAAGTTCACTTAAATCGGGACGCAAAGTTGCATTCGTTACTTTTCTCGGTTTTATTGGTGTTTCTCTTTTAATGGGTGATGGGGTTATTACTCCGGCAATCTCAATTCTTTCAGCGGTTGAAGGTCTGGAATTTATTCCCGGTATCGGTCATATTAGCGAAAACACTATTATCATTATTACAATATCTATAACAGTAATGCTCTTCATGGTTCAATCAAAGGGTACCGATAAGGTGGCATCTTCATTCGGACCAATTATGATTTTGTGGTTCATAGCTCTTTTTGTTTCAGGCATCGTTTCTTTATCTTCATATCCCGGAATTGTTTTCGCTATCAGCCCCCACTATGCAATTGAGTTTTTTATTAATAATGGATGGACGGGATTTTTTGTGTTATCGGAAGTAATTTTGTGCGCTACCGGGGGTGAAGCTATATATGCCGATATGGGACATCTCGGAAGTGAACCGATTAGAAAAGCTTGGTATTTTGTTTTCTTCGCACTTGTAATTAATTATTTCGGTCAGGGTGCTTTTGCATTAAGACACGGTGAACCAACTAATATTCTTTTTGCTATGGTAAAATCGCAAGCAGAGTTTTTATATATCCCATTTCTAATACTTACATTAATGGCTACTATTATTGCATCCCAAGCAATGATTAGTGCAATCTTTTCGCTTGTATATCAAGGCATCAGAACGCATATGATGCCCCTAATGAAGATAAAATATACTTCGGAAGACTTAAAATCGCAGATCTATATAAGAGCAGTTAATTGGGGTATGCTTGCCGCAGTAATTTTAATGATATTAGTTTTTAGAAAGTCCGGCAATCTCGCTGCCGCTTATGGTTTCGCAGTTACTGCTACCATGGCAATAAGCGGATTTTTTATGATCTTTATTTTCCGCATTCAGCGTAATAAATTAAAATTATTTCTTGTAAGCATTGTCTTTATAGTTGATCTTGCATTCGTTGCAGCGGTTACTACAAAAATTCCTCATGGCGGTTATTGGTCTATTATTATTGCTATGATTCCATTATTTACAATATGGCTATGGACTTATGGTAATAACGCTATGAGAAAATCGTTCCGTTCTCTTCCAATAGATACATTCCTTGCAAGCTATGAACAGATTTATGAGCTCGGAAATAATATAAAGGGAACAGCTGTATTTTTTGCACGCGATCTTGATATGGTGCCTCCTTATATAGTTCATACATTTATCCGTGGTAATATTATATATGAACATAATATTATTGTTTCTGTTGTTACAATGGATAAACCGTTCGGCGTTCAAAAACTTTTCATACCTGATATTTCTGAAGGGCTTTCAGGTGTTGAGATTCAAATTGGTTATATGCAATTAGCAAACGTACATAAAATCATTAAAGAGTTAGATGTCGATCCGAAAGTTATTTTTTATGGCGTTGATGATATTCATGCAAAACGTTTCTTGATGAAATTATTTGCAGTAATTAAAAGAGCAACACCAAATTTCGTTCAGTTCTATGAACTGCCTTATAATAAACTTCACGGTGTTGTTACAAGATTAGAGATTTAGATTTTATAATTAGTATCTTGATAAAAGGGAGAATATTATTTCTCCCTTTTTTATTATTTCAAATACGGTTCATTTTGGCAGAGCGTATCCTAAAGCAACCATTACAAATGCGGGTCCGTTTATTGCCCCATAAATAATAATTCCTATCCATAGATTTTTTTGCTTCTGAACTAAAAATGGAAGTATAAAGAATAATGGTATTAACGTAAGAGTATATTGTAATCCAAACGGAGTATGAAAAAGCATCCAAAGCAGACCATTTATAAACCACGCATATTTTCCATAAGTTAATTCATGCCGAGGTAGAAAATACCCTCGCCATAAAAATTCTTCTCCAATAATATTAAAGAAAAATAAAACAGCCCAGACACTATAAACATAAGTTTCTCCGGGATATAATGCCCGTGCCCTTAAATAATATGGAGAAGAGATAGTTGTGCCTGTAACCAAACTAGTTAAATAAATAATAATCGCCATAGATACAAGAATTAACATTAACCCTATAAAGGTCATTTCCCAATCTTGCTTCGTTAATTTTTTCAATCGAAATCTTTTTGAAATACTTATAAAGGAAAGTGGTACACCCTCTTTATTAATTGCTATTAACGAAGCAACGAAAATTGGGACATAAATAAAAAATGCTGACACAATCCATCCATGTAGATAACCAAGATGGAAAGTTCCCCTGATAAATGGCATACCAGAATTGACTATAAACCAAAGCCAAACAGCCGCCAAACTATACCATAATAAAGAGACTCCTGGTTTTATCGCTTTCATTTTTATTTAACCAATTTTTTAAGTTTTTCGATTTCATCGCGCAACGATGCCGCCCTTTCAAACTCTAAATCTTTTGCCGCATTAATCATCTCGTGATTCAGTTGCTCAATTAAATCATTTTTTTGTTCATTTGTCATATATTTTACAACCGGCTCAGAAACTTTCATAAAAGCCGAAACTTCTTTTTCTGTATCTTTCTTTCTTACGTCTGCAATTGAAGTGGATGACATAATCTCTTCGAGACTTTTAAATACAGTCTGCGGAGTAATGCCATGCGCTTCATTATATTCCATCTGAAGTTTTCTTCTTCGTTCTGTTTCATCGATTGTTTTTTTCATCGAAGCGGTAATTTTATCTGCATACATGATTACTAAACCATTAGAATTACGCGCTGTTCGTCCTGCTGTTTGCATTAATGATCTCTCGCTTCTTAGAAATCCTTCTTTATCAGCATCAATAATAGCAACGAGTGAAACCTCCGGTAAATCCAATCCTTCTCTTAATAAGTTCACTCCAACGAGGACATCAAAATCACCAATTCTAAGATCACGAATTATTTCAACTCGTTCAAGTGAATCAATATCGCTATGAATATATCTTACACGAATATTTAATCGCTCAAGATAATCAGTTAAATCCTCAGCCATCTTTTTTGTAAGAGTGGTAACGAGCACTCGTTCTTTTAATTCAGAACGCTTTCTTATTTCCCCGATTAGATCATCAATCTGACCGGTAATTGGTCTAACTTCTATCTGCGGATCGAGCAATCCTGTTGGTCTGATAACCTGTTCAACAAATGATCCGCCCGATTTAATAAGTTCATAGTCTGCCGGAGTGGCACTTACATAAATTGCTTTAGAAACCATCTCCTCAAATTCCTCGAATTTTAATGGACGATTATCAAGTGCCGATGGAAGACGGAAGCCATGTTCTACTAATACTTCCTTTCTTGCTTTATCCCCATTGAACATTCCTTTCACTTGTGGAATGGTAACGTGCGATTCATCTATTATCAAAAGAAAATCTTTAGGAAAATAATCGAATAAACAGAATGGTCGAGAGCCTGGTGGACGAGCATCCATGTGCCGCGAATAATTTTCTATTCCCGAACAATATCCGATTTCACGAATCATTTCAATATCGAATCGTGTTCGTTGTTCTAATCTCTGCGCTTCAACATATTTTTCATCTTTCCAATAATACTGAAGACGCTCCCTTAATTCCTCTTCAATAGTAACAATCGCTTTATTTACTTGCTCTGTTGTTGTAACGAAATACTTTGCAGGATATATTGGAAGTCCTTCGGAATCTTGAAGAATTTCACCTGTAATAGAATCAATAATAGAGATACGCTCTACTTCATCACCCCAAAATTCAATTCTAACGGCTTCTTCGTTTTGATATGCGGGGATTACTTCTACTACATCTCCCCTTGCTCTGAAAGTACCCCTTGTAAATTCTATATCGTTACGTTTATAATAAATATCTATTAGATTACGAAGTAATTTTTTCTTCTCAATCTTTTGTCCTTTCCGAATGAAAAGAATTTGTCTTGCATATTCTTCCGGCGCACCGATACCATAAATACAACTCACACTCGCAATTATTATTACATCATTTCTTCCTTCGATTAATGCTGTCGTTGCTTTAAGACGAAGACGATCGATCTCTTCGTTTATCGAAAAATCTTTTTCGATAAATAAATCTTTACGAACCACATAAGCTTCGGGCTGATAATAATCATAATAACTGATAAAAAACTCTACTGAATTATTCGGGAAGAACGATTTAAATTCCGAATAAAGCTGTGCGGCAAGAGTTTTATTGTGTGATATTATAAGAGTTGGTTTATTAATCTCTTTGATCACGTTCGATATCGTAAAAGTTTTGCCGCTCCCCGTAACACCAAGTAATACTTGGTGTTTATCTCCTGAATTAATTCCCGCCACAAGCTCTTTAATAGCTTCGGGTTGATCGCCAGAGGGTTTATAATTTGATACTAATTCAAAATCGGGCATTTAGTTCCTTATCCTTACTTCCGAAGCGTGGAAATAATCACCATGATAATGACCTCTTAAAGTTACTCTTCCCGATACATCCATTCCGGGAGGGAGTGAGAGAGGTCCAACAACTTTCACCTGCAGTCCCATTGCATCCTCAACATAAAAAACTGTTCCGCCTGCTTCTTTATCTCTTTGAAATCCTTTATCGGTTAAAACTTTTACAATGATATCGCGGTTTGAATTTGAATTCGTGTCAAATTCAGAAAATTTACCGAGATCATCAGTCGGACTAAAATAATTAAAGTATAACAAAGCTATTGCTAAAATTACTAATCCGGGTATTACTAATTTCTGTATATTCATTTGATGCTTCCTTTTTTATTTCAAAAACCATTTATATTATTATCTACAAAAGCGTTATTTTAGTAGTTCTTATTTCCTAAAATAATCATAATTGGAGCGAAAGTGAAAAAACCATTTCTAATTTTGTTATTCTTTGCAACCTTAATATATGCCCAAACTCCCGATTCTACAAAAAGTTCCTGGAATCCCTCATTAATTACTGGAGTTAATATTTCTCAAGTTGCCTTTTCAAATTGGGCAAAGGGTGGCGATAATGCTATCGCTTGGACTTTTTTAGGAGATGGTAAATTAATGAGAGATTTTGATTCATTAACTTTCAGAAGCAATCTAAAACTGTCTTATGGAAGAACAAAAATCGGCGGCGGTGATTATAGAACAACCGATAACGATCTCTATTGGGAAAAAGTCCTTTCTCTTAAAGTCGGCTGGGCAATTGATCCTTATGTAAGTAATTTAATTAGAACTGCCGTTTCAACCGGATACGATTATAAAGCAACTCCCTCGCAAAAGATTGCTGATTTCTTCGATCCCGGTTATGTAACTCAATCTGTCGGTTTTGCTTATGATAAATTATCCTTTTTTAGAACTCGATTAGGTATCGCTTTTCAAGAAACCTTTACTAATAAATATCGTTCATATTCGGATGATTCGGATACAAAAGATAAACAAGAGGCTTTTAAGTTTGAAACCGGTCTCGAATCTATCACCGATGGTGAAATAAAAATTGACGATAATGTTGTTTATAAATCAAAATTACGCCTATTTACACGTTTTGAACACCCTGATACTTGGGACATTCTTTTCGACAACGTTATATCTGCCAAAGTTAATTCTTGGCTATCAGTCAATTTTACTTATTTAGTCGTTTACGAAAAAGCTCAATCTCCCTACACTCAAATAAAACAAACTTTGCAAATGGGTATTGTTTATACAATATTATAATTATGACTATAAAAGAAAAACAAGATCAATTAGTTAGAGAATTTGAAAATTTTACGGAATGGGACGATAAATACGCTTACCTTATAAAATTAGGGAGAGAATTACCCGAATTACCGGAAGAATTTAGAACTGAAAAGTATAAAATCAATGGCTGTCAATCACAGGTCTGGATTAATGCAAAATATCTTGACGGGAAAGTAGTTTTAGAGGCAGATAGCGATGCCGCTATCGTAAAAGGATTAATAGCAATTCTTATTAAAATCTATTCAGCAGCTAAGCCGGAGGAAATTCTTTCTAATCCCCCAGATTTTTTAAGCAAGATCGGAATTGATAATCATCTTTCGCCGACTCGTAAAAACGGACTTGGTGCTATGTTGAAGCAGATTCAAATGTATGCATTCGCTCTTAAAGCTATGAAAAAGTAATATTTATTTAATAAAATATTCGTTCTTATCAATTATTTTGGCTTTATTTTTACTTTACTAATAAAAAAATTAAAATTGAGTTTGAATAGGAGTATTAATGTTTTACGATATTATTAAAAAAGAAGAATTTGATAAAGTAAGAGCATTTACTGGTGATTGGGTACTTAAAATGGAACTCTATGCCGAAATGTGCCGATTTAATACACTTGTTGCAGTCAAAAAGGCAGGTTCAGGGCATCTTGGCTCTTCATTATCCGCAATGGACATTGTTACTTTTTTATACCTAAACGAACTTAATATTAAGAGCAAAGGGCTTGATTCAGATGATCGAGATCTTTATTTCTCTTCTAAAGGTCATGACGTTCCGGGACTTTATTCTGTTTTATATTCAATTGGTATCCTTCCCGAAGAAAAGTTATTAATGTTAAGACGACTACATGGATTGGATGGTCATCCAGAAGTAAGAATACCCGGAATTGAAGCATCCACCGGTTCGTTAGGTATGGGAATTTCCAAAGGTCGTGGTATGGCTTGGGCTAAAACCTATCTCGAAAAGGAAGGACACGTTTATGTTCTTACCGGAGATGGCGAATTTCAAGAGGGACAAATTTGGGAATCGATTCAAGCTACCGCTCATCAAGATATCACAAATATGACCGTTATTATGGATCACAATAAGTATCAAACCGATATGCTCGTTGAAGAAGTAAATAATATCGAAGATTTAGTAGATAAAATCACCGCATTCGGCTGGCATGTAATCAGAATCGATGGGCATAATTTCGATCTTATGCGTGATACATTTAAAGAATTAAAAATTATTGATGATCGACCAAAATTTGTTATTGCCGATACAATTAAAGGGAAGGGTGTTTCATTTATGGAAACTCCCGATGCAGAAATTATTTCAGGAAAGACTTATTACAAATGGCATTCCGGCGCACCGGATGATACAAGTTACGAACTAGGTTTAGAAGAACTCACTGAAAGTATTAACATCCTATCCTTTGAACTCGGTATGAATAAACTAATCATTCCGACCAACAAAGCCGAAGGAAAAGTCGCTACTAAATCTGATAAAGAATTTGTTACAGATGCTTATGGCGATACCTTGGTAGAGCTAGCAAAAACAAATGATAAACTTATTGTTTTAGATGGCGATTTAGCTGCCGATTGTAAACTAAGAAAATTTGAATACACTTATCCTGATCGTTTTATTGAAAATGGAATCGCAGAGCAGGATATGGTTTCGATGGCGGGTGGATTGGCAAGAATGGGATTAATTCCGGTAGTCAATACATTTGCTAGTTTTCTTGCCGCACGTGCAAATGAGCAGATTTATAATAACGCTGGTGAGAAAACAAAGATTATTTATACATGCCACTTTGCAGGAATGATACCTGCCGGACCGGGTAAATCACATCAAAGCATTCGAGACATTTCTCTTTTTAATGCTCTGCCTAATATGACAATAATTCAACCATGTAACGCTTTAGAAACAAAACTTGCTACCGAATATTGTGTAAATGAAGCTCCTGATAATTGTATGCTTCGATTAGTTATCGGTCCCTCGCCTGAAAAAATAAAACTTCCTAAAAAATATGAATTCAAAGTTGGATTCGGCACTCCATTAACAAAAGGAAAAGATGCTGTTCTTTTTGCTTATGGACCTGTTATGCTTCATGAAGCATTAGTAGCAGCCGATTTATTAAAAACTGCCGGGTTCAAATTAAAAGTTATAAATATGCCATGGTTGAATAAAGTGAATGATGAATGGCTTGCTTCCGAAGTAAAAGGGATAAAAAAAGTATTCGTACTTGAAGATCATTCTGTCATTGGTGGACTTGGTGAAAGAATTCTTGAGTCATTAGTAAAAAGCGATTCGATTAAAGGAAAATCATTTGAGAAAATTGGACTAACCGATTATCCTGAATGCGGCACACCATTAGAAGTTTTGGAATTTCATGGATTTGATGGAAAATCGTTAGCAGTAAGAGTTTCGGGAATTAATGATTTATCTGGCGGAATGGAAGAATCCACAGCAAAAGAGAAATACACCGCTGCCGCCCCGCAATAATTTGTTAATTATTAGACTCTGAATAAATGGAAGTGTAATTATCCAATAGGGTGCGAATAACTTTCTGATATTGACTATCATGCTTCTTTGCCAGATTCTTAAAAAAATCCACACTTGTCTTGGTTAAATTAAGAGTAACTTTTATTGTATCTTCTTTTAAGATCAAGTCTTCCGGCTTTGGTAAAAAATCTTTAATAATCTTTACCTTGCCAATTTTTTCTTTAGTATAATTAATTTTCTGTTTCATATAAATTCAAACTGAGACTCTAATTCGATGTATAAATATACATATATTTATATGGATATTCATACATATAATATATTTTATAAATTCTTCATAATATTGACTTGCACTTTCTAGTTTAATTTATACTCTAAAAATAAGTCACTTTTTTAATTTTTTTTGTGATGAATATTATTTTATATGGCTATGTCAAATAGTGAAAGTTGCAAAAGAGTTTAGCTATAAAAATTAATTTGCTATATATTAATTCTATAAGACAAAACCTCATGTCAACAATATTCTAAAAATTATTATTTCTTTTTGAATGGTGTTTAGTTATTTTCAATTAGAAATATTTGGAAAAATAGTGTGAAACTAAGCGCAAATTCACTGTACCATTTTACTCCTAAATATGATAATATCAAAAGTATCTTAGAAAATGGTTTCCTTTTTAGTGCTTTAAAAGAGGATATCCCTTTTTCAATGTATGCTAATAGTCCCTTCTCAATTCAAGGTATTATAAATTATATTAATATTTCAAAAGCAGTTTGTTTTTGTGATATACCTCTGAATCTATGTAATGAACATGCCACACAATATGGGAAATATGTAATTGGTTTATCAAAGGAATGGGGTATCAAAAAAGGGATAACCCCAATTCGATATATACATTATTCATCTCCCGATATTAATAATGATAGCTATAGATCTATGCGGAACAGTTATATGATGTACCAACAACACAATAATAGTCCTTATGACTTTTATCGAAATATTATCGAAGATTTATATAATATAGAACCTCAGTCTGAAGACGAGATCGGCAATATTCCTGTAGCTGTTAAAAAAACCATTATTTATATGAATTCACAATTAATTGATATGGCGAAGTATGTAATGTTTGCTCAAAATTTTTTACGTTCGTATGAAGGTGATTGGGTGGATAGAATAACGAAAGAGATAACCAAAAGAAGATATTATGATGAGAGAGAGTGGAGGGCAGTAAAAAACGCTGATGAAACGGGAAATTTATTGATGAACCCCGAAGATATTACAGATATAATAGTAAATACTCCTGAAGAGAGAAAGGATATTTATTCTTTCATGTGTGATATATTGAAAAATGGAAATAAAAAAGTAATTGAGTCAAAAATAACGATGTGGGAAGACATTACTAGCTTATAACAAAAATGAAAACATTTTATCACTTACATAATGACATATTTATTACTTGGATGAAATAGGAGATTTTAAAAATGAGTCGGTCATATTTTCATATCATTTTCTTTTTAACTATCCAGCTATTGTTTACTAATTTAAATGCGCAGTGGGTTCTCAATAAAGGATATTTGGATGGACCTATTGGTAGCTTTGTTTCTCTGGGACCAAATATTATTGTGGCAACTAATGGTAGTGGTTTATTAATTTCAAATGACACTGGAGTTACTTGGGCCCGATTGAATAATGGTTTATCTGATACATATTTTAATTGTTTTGCTATAAATGATGAGAATCTTTTTGCTGGAGCTCAGACTGGCATCTATCATTCAAATGATAATGGAATGAACTGGGAAGTTGTTAATAATGGTATTCCTAGTTCACAAGTACTTTCAATAGCTGTTATTGGTCAAGATATAATTGCAGCTACAGCTGATCATTTAGGAAATAATATAATATATCTTTCTTCTAACAATGGTAAATCGTGGATTGGGGCACCATTTCCATATAAAATTGAGACTTTTGCAGTCGAAGGAAAAAATTTATTTGCTGGGACTGTAAATGGAGGAATATATCTTTCAACAGATAACGGAATTACTTGGAATGAAATAGGTTTACAGAATTATCATATAACTTCTCTAGTTGTTAATGAGTCAAATATATATGCTGGGACATGGGGAGATGGAACATATCTCTCTACCGACAGTGGAAAAACTTGGAAATCTTTTAATCTAGGTTTAACAACTATGCATATTAAGAAACTTTTAATTAATGATCAGTATGTTTTTGCGGCAACCAGTAACGGCGGTGTTTTTATATCAACACTTAATGGAACTTCTTGGACTCCGTTCAATACTGGATTTAATATCACGAATAGCTACATATCCGTTATGTCGATTTTTGTAAAAGATTCTATTGTATATGCTGGTCTCCCTGCGCTCAAAGATGTTCTTTACACACGCTCAATCTTCGATATCGAGTTAATTAAGTGTACCCTATCAATATCGACTAATCCCGCAAATATTGGATCAGTTGTTGGAAGCGGTGTTTACACATTTGGGACTAAGACATTAACAAAGGCAATTGGTAGTGACGAGTATGAATTTCTAAACTGGACGGAAAATGGTATTATATTATCTACAGATGCAAATTATCAATTTATAATTAATAGTGACAGGAATATAGTTGCAAATTATCTCCAAAAACCGATAGCTCCTATTGCAACAAACGCGACACAGATAACACAGTCAAGTTTAAATGCCAACTGGAAAGCTTCAGCTTCCGCTTTAGGCTACAATATAGATGTTGCAATTGATAATCAATTTAAAAATATTTTATCGACTTATAATAATAGAAATATTGGCAATCTTACTACTTGGCAAATAATCGGGTTAACACCTTCAACTACATTTTATTATCGTTTGCGTTCTTATAATACCGCAGGAACGTCAGCCAATTCTAATTCAATAGTTGTTACTACATTATCTTATCCCCCTGCAGCACCAGTTGCATTGGCAGCTAGTAATAAAACACAGAACTCATTTGTTACTAATTGGAGTAGTGTAACTGCTTCAACTGGTTATTTAATTGATATAGCTATTGATAAAATATTTACAAATAAGCTAAGTAATTATGACAACAAAGATGTGGGTAATACAACATCTTATCAGATAAATGGATTAGCTGCAAACATGACATATTATTATCGAGTAAGAGCTTATAATAATGGCGGTATTAGTATTAATTCAAACGCTATTCTTGTTGAATTGGTTACAGGAATAGAAAAAGATTCTGTTCTTTCTAACACTTTCAACTTATATCAAAATTATCCAAATCCATTTAATCCAAAGACAATAATTCCTTTTAGCATACCCAAAAATATGTTTGTTCGGCTAACTGTTTTTAATTCGCTGGGACAGAGAGTTGTTGAATTAGTTAACCAAGAATTAGGTGAAGGGGCTTATTCTGTAAATTTTGATGCTTCTCAATTTTCAAATGGAACATACATTTATAAATTAGAAACTGAAGAGTTTTCAGAAAGTAAAAAAATGATTCTATTGAAGTAATAAATTTACCCCTAAAACAAAATTTAAATAATCTTTAAAATTACTTTATGATATCAGGAACAAAAATTTCTATTATAGTTATTGAAATAATATCTTGTCCTTGTTTAAAGAACATTTATTAGAATCTCACCAAAATGAATAAATGGAATAACGGCAATACTCAATTTGAGTGTTGGTTTGTCCATTTTTTAATAAATCCATGTTTGTCCCATCCTAAAATAAATTGATGATTATGAGAACAATTATATTGCAGATATTATTAAGATAAATTAATTTTTGTAAACAAAACTTGACAAAAGCTGACAAATTTATTAGCTTGATATCCACAAAATTAGAAAGATAATGATCAAGACCAAACTCAATATCAACAACATTACAACACAACAAAGAGAACTTGGTTATAATCAAACAAGTATCGCCGATAAATTAGGTGTTTCTAGAGAAAGTGTATCTCAATGGTTTTCTGGTGATAATTTCCCTCGAGCGAGACATTTGTTAAAATTAGGTGAAATCCTACAGCTAACTTACTCAGACTTAGTTAATGAAACTAGTGATGGTTATGAACCTATTTTTGCATTTAGTGCTGCTCATAAATATCGACATACAGAAGAGGATAAGCAGAAAGTTACTGATATTGGATATGCATTGGAAAAATTAATCCCATATTTAATTGGTGATATGCAGAATAGATCATTTAAAAATACTTTGCTTAGTCCAAAGAATGATATTGAATATATTGAACAAATAGTAATTGTGCTTAAAAAAAAGTATCAAATAGTCTCACATGTTGCTATTAAAGATATAGATAAAATATTAAGAGATTATAATGCTCATTTAGTACCTGTCCTATGGGGATCTGAAGATAATACTTCAAACGGCATTCATATCAAACTTCCTGAATCAGGAACTGATTGGATTTATATAAATTTGGATTCATTCATCTATGATTTTAAATTTTGGATATTACACGAACTTGCTCATTTGCTTTCCCCGGATTTTCAACCAATCGAAGAATCCGAAGATTTCGCCAATAATTTTGCCGCTGAATTTTTGTTCTCTATTAAAGATGCTAAGATTTTCTATGATGAAATAGTAGAACTTAATATTGATGATGTGAAGATTAGACTTTTCGATAAAGGTATGGAATTATTAATATCTCCATATACTATTTATAAGCAAGTGAATAAATATCTCGAATTGAATAAATTACAAAAATATGATATACCAGAAGTAGTCAATTCATTTATGAATTATTTGCCTGGTGATCATAAAAAAACTGTTGCTGAAATGTTTATACAAAAGGTGAATTCGTCAGCAAAAGAATACCTTACCCTTATTGAAACTGAATTCGACGACCTATTTGTAAATGCTCTTATGTCTTATTATCGGAATGAAAAGTTTTCAATTGGTTTTATTCGAAATATTTTTCATATTTCTTTACAAGATGCTCAAAATATTTTTGACGAAATTGTAAAGAGGAATAAAACTGTTGTTAGTAATCATTGATTCTAACTCTTATCTAAGAATTGCTCGTGAACTCCATCCTTTGTTGGGACATGATATGGGAACTATTCCATATAATTTAAAAATTCATAGTAACTTTGAAGAAGAATACAATAAAAATTCTCGTTTACTAAACACATTTCCTTGGGTAAATGCTGACGAATACTTGTCTAACCGTAAATCAAATATTATAGAATATCTTGGTCAAAATACTGGCAATGATATATTAGGAATATTCAATCACATCAATGGATATAAAAGATCAAAGAGATTATCTATTTCAAGAGTCGATATGCTAATTTTATCGACTGCAATAATTTTAGAATTACCAGTTCTAACAGACGATCCCGATATGTTGCAGACTGCAGATGAATTCGAAATTACTAAAATTAAAACCATAGAATTTTTATCTCATCTTCATATTAACAAAGACATAAATGAGCACAAAATAATTGAAATATTTGGATTCTGGGAATATAATGGAGATTGCCCTACTGGATATAATAAAGATTTATTAACTCATTTTGCAAGCATCTTACCTCAATTAAGAAAAACCACAACTTAAATAAAAAATAAATTTTTTTTGTTTTCGTTTGTCTTCGTCATAAAAAAAGGCTGCGCATGGCAGCCTTCTCTAAAATTTATTTACTGAAGATTACGCTATTAATTCCCGTCCGTCAATGTAATCGGAATTGGCGTTAATTTAACTGCAAATTTTCCATTTTCAACATCTACTTTAGGAAGATCTTCAGGTGGTGGATATTTATATGATATTTTCTGAACTTCAAACTCGAATTCACCTTCAAAGACCAAAGTGGCGGGATCATATTTCGATATTACACTTTTACCATTAATTGAATTCCACTGCGATTTTTCAACTCCTTCAGGAAGCCAAATAGCTTCTGATTCTGGCGAAATGCCTTTATCATAATCGGGCGCAAGATATTCAAGTTTTGTAGGTAATTCTTTACCCGTTAATAATGAAATATTAAAAACAAGGAACAGAACTTTATCACCTTGTGCAACTTTAATCTGCACATAGTCGAGATCGTTTCTTTTCTGCAGGGCAGCTTCCTCAATTTTTCCCAGAAAAGTGTTTCCATCAATTTCGCATTCAAAAACTGGATTGAAAGTTACTGTTACACTATCTGAAAGAGGCTGCTCCGGTTCTTGTTGTAAAGATGTTTGCGGCATCGCTACGCTTATAGTTAATATAATACTATATAGCACCGCTCCGTAGAGTAGTCTTTTCATTGTTACTCCTTTTTTAAGGTTTTATCCTAACGCACATGGTAGGTATTGCAATGTAATAGAAAAAAGATAAATGGTCAATAAAAAAATTTTTATCAATTCATTTTCTTTCATTATTTTAGTCATAGAGATTAAAGGAAGCTATGCCTTATAAATTAAAAACAGCAACTAACATTGCATTAATTGTAAATATCTTTTTATTTATTATTAAGGCAGTCATAGGGATTTTATCTAATTCAATTGCTGTAATCTCTGAAGCAGTAAACTCACTTACCGATATAATATCCTCAATCGCAATTCGTTATGCAGTCAAATTATCATCAGATAAACCAGACGCAAAACACAATTTCGGACATCGAGCCGCACAACCGATCGCCGCATTTATCGTTGCTGTTTTTGCCTTCGTAGTTGGAATTAATATTATAGAAGAATCGATAAATAGAATTTTATCCCCTCAATCGATTAACCCGATGCTATCGGTATATATAGTTCTTTTAATTACGATTTTAACTAAAATACTCCTTAGTGCATATCAGCGCAAAATCGGGAAAATATATCAAAGTCCCGCAATTAAAGCCGCTGCTGTGGATTCAATTAATGATATTTTAGCATCGGGAATTGCTCTTCTCGGAATTATCGGTGTATCGTTAGGCTATAATTTTATTGATGGCATTGCCGGAATCCTTGTAGCTCTTTTTATTTTTAAGACCGGTTATGAAGTGGGGAAGCAGAACCTTGATTACCTTATGGGAAAATCAGCCGAAAAGGAGTTGATTGAAGAAATCTCTATCATTGCTCGCAATGTTGAAGGTGTTTTCGGACTTAATGATATTCGTTCTCATTATGTGGGCGATAAATTCCATGTAGAAATCCATATCGAAGTCGATAAAAATCTTTCCACTCAATCCTCACACGATATCGGGAATAAAGTCAGATTCCAAATTGAGAATCTTGACCTTGTACAAAAAGTATTTGTGCACGTTGACCCAGTATAATAGTATTTAAATAAATTTTTTGATTTAGTACAACCTTTCTAATAGTCCATTAGTCTAACCGAACAGAAGCCGGTGAAGAGAGAGAATGAATTTAAGCGATAAAGAACTAATACTAAAAGCTCAATCAGGAAATATGGAAGCATTCGAAGAACTTATATATCGATATGATAATCAAGTACTCAATATTGCTAAGTCTTTCCGTAACGATAGCGATGATGCTAAAGACATATATCAAGAAGTCTTTATCAGAGTCTATAACGGATTGAAAAATTTCCAGTTCAAAAGCGAATTTCCAACTTGGCTTTATCGAATTACGACTAATGTATGTTTGACTTACGCCGATAAAAAGAAACGACATCAGCATCAATCAATTGATGAAGTTGTTACTTATGACGGCGAAGAAATTGAAAAATTGTCTGATTCTATTCCAGGAGATTTGACGACTGATGCACTTATTAATAAATCGGACTTTTTTAAACAGATAAATAAAGCGATTGAACTACTCCCGGCACAACAGAGATTAGCTTTTACTTTGAAATATTTTCAAGAACTTAAGATTAGAGAAATTGCCGATATTATGAATTGTAACGAAGGTACGGTTAAACGATATCTTTTTACATCTGTTTCTAAATTGAGAGAAAAACTAAAAAATCTCAAACATGAGGTTTAAGATGAAGAATGAATTAAAAGAAAAATTATACCTTTATTCAATAAACGAACTTTCTGAAAAAGAGAGAATAGAAATAGAAAATTTATTGTGTGAGGATGCAGAATTAAAAAAAGAATATTATGAATTAATTAATCTCGGCGAAGCAATAGGTTCTAACAAACCTTCACCGGCAAGTGATGACGAGTTAGCTATTGCCCGTCGGGACTTATTACGTTCACTTAGAACTCAAAAAGCTGAAGTATCTTCTTTCTCCAAATTTGTCGCTTCATTAAAAGGAGTACTCTTCAATAGATACGGATTCGCGTTTACAGGCGCAGCAACTCTTTTTGTCGGCATTTTTGTAGGTTATATATTTTTCTCTCAACAACCGATCGATAAACAAATTTTGACCGATTCAACTTCTATCGATATTAACAAATTGCAGGAAGACGGGGATACTAAGATTTCTAATATTCGCGTAAATGAATCTTCTACAAAGCCGGATGAGATAGAAATCAGTTTCGATGCCTTCAAACCAATTAGTTATAAAGCGAAAAAGAAAGACCCATTCGTTAAACAATTATTATCGGAAGCATTACTAAATTCTTCAAATCCCGGGGATAGAATTAGAACCGTTAATAAAATATCCAATCAAGTCCAAAGCAAAGGATTTAATGATGACCCGAAGATTAAATCTGCATTATTAAAGGCATTAAAATCTGATGACAATGCTGCTGTTCGTAAGGAGGCTCTATTTTCACTAATGCAATTTCCTTATGATGAGGAGATTAGAGATGGTCTTCTTAATACATTATCAAATGATAAAAATTCTGGTCTTCGTGTAGCCGCTATTAATGCCTTGGCTGATATCAAAACTAAGGGGATATCATTAGACGAAGTTATAAGAAAAACATTAAATAAAAAAGCCGATCAGGACGACAATGATTTTGTTAAGATTCGTTCTGCATCTTTACTCAAGGAGTTATAAAATGAAAAAACTAATAATCACAATCGTATTAATACCGATGTTGTTTTTATTTGGGCAGGATGCTGGTAATACCAAAAGTTTAATACCACCTACACCTCCTAAACCGGCAACAGGGTTAAATTCCGGTGTAACAAAACCCGTTAAAGCACCTAAAGCTCCAGCTCGTCCTGCAAAAATAGATGCTGATGATGCTGATGATTTTGATTCAGAATTTGATTCAGAATTTGATTCAAAAGAAGGGACACTTAGTAAAACATTCACGGTTGGTAGAGGGGGGAAATTAACTGTGAATGTAAGTCCCGGAGAATTAACCATTAAAACATGGGACCAAAATTCAGTTGAAATTAAAGCCGATGGTTTTGATAAACGAGATATCGATAATATCGAAATTATTCAAACGGGTAATGACATTAAAATCAAATATGAATCTGAATTTGGTTGGGGCGGAGATGGAGATTTTGTAATTACTGTGCCAGATCAATATAATCTTGATCTTAGATCTACAAGTGGGGATCTTCAACTAAAAGGAAACTTAAATGGTTTCGTAAAAGCATCTACTATGGGTGGCGATATATCAGTTAAAGATATTAAGGGAAATACTGATTTATCTACTCAAGGCGGAGATATAAGAACTGGCGATCTTGATGGTGTAATCATGCTTAATACAATGGGCGGCGATATCCAAACCGGTAAACTAAATGGAAAAGATGCCCAAATTTATACAATGGGCGGTGAGATAAATATCAAAAGTTCTTCATCAGATATAAAGACTAAAACCTATGGGGGTGATATCCAAATTGGTGATGTAGGTGGTCGTGTTGATTTAGTTACCTACGGAGGAAATATTAAAGTTAATACTGTAGGCGGAAGTGCTAAATTGGAAACTTATGGAGGTAACCTTTTCTTAAATGGTGCAAAAGGGGAAGTGCTTGCTAAAACCAATGGCGGGAATATTAATCTAAAAAATATTGTTGGATCAGTTGAAGCTCGTACTATGGCTGGAGATGTTTCTGTTCAGTTAAATCCAACTGGAAATAAAAGCAGTATCTCTACAAATACAGGCGAAATTGAACTAATTCTTACCGCAGATACAAAGGCAACTGTTGAGGCAACTATTAAAGTAAATGGCTGGTGGAAAAATATGAAAGATGATTATAAAATACATTCCGATTTTGATGTTACAACAGTTTTAAAGGTGGGTGGCAATGAAGAAGACGAAAATGAAGATAATAACGAAATTCGTTCCGTTTTTCAGATCAATGGGGGTGGCACAAAAATATTCCTAAAATCAATTAATTCGGATATTTCAATAAGAAAATCAAATAAATAAAATGAGCACGGGGGATTTAAATAATATGAAAAAGATTTTATTAATAATTTCGCTCCTACTTTTAGGAACAGTAGTTTCAGGCACTCCTATTATTAAGTTGATAAATAATATTACAAGCAGTCAGCTTAAAAAAGAGTTCGATTCAAAACCGGGAAACAAACTAACACTCGATTTCAAAACCGGTGCATCTATCGAAGTGGAATCTTGGAATAAAAATTCTGTTTCTGTCGAAATAAAATTCCAAAAAAATTCGGATGAGAATATTGACGTTTCATTTGATCAGTCTGCTAATGGATTAGAAATTAGTTCAAAATACAAAAACAAGAAAAACACAAATGGCTCTATACAAATTCTTGTTCATGTACCTGCAAAGCAAGATTTAGATATTTCTACTATGGGAGGATCGGTAGTAATTAATGATGTAGAAGGAGTGATTGAAGGAAAGACTATGGGCGGACATTTAGATTTTTCTAATCTCAAAGGTAAACTCGATTTTCAAACTATGGGAGGTAAGATTGATTTGCGGGATTCTGATATCGATGGTAAAGTAAAAACTATGGGTGGCGAAGTAAGGTTAACAAATATTAGCGGAGATGTCGATGCAAGCTCTTTGGGGGGAAGAGTTATTCAAAATAATGTTAAGGGAAGAAGCGGAAAATCTATCGGTAAGGAAATAAATATTTCTACAATGGGCGGTTCTCTCGAAATCGATGAAGCTCCAAATGGTGCTTATTTAAAAACAATGGGTGGCGAAATTGAAATTAATAAAGTCAGTAAATTCGCCGAAGTTGAAACAATGGGTGGTAATATAAATATTAAAGAAATCAATGGCTGGGTAAAAGCTAAAACTATGGGTGGAGATGTTTCTGTTAAATGCACTGGCGATATGGAAAATTCCGGGAATGATATTACTCTTAGTACTATGCATGGGGAAGTTTCTTTAACTATTCCAAAAGATGCTTCGGTTAGATTAGAATTAGAGATTACTATAACAAAAAATCAATATGATTCTAAGCCTGAATTTGAAACTCCATTTAAACTGAAGGTTGAAGAATCTAAAGAATGGGATATTTCAAAAGGCGATCCACGAAAATATCTCAGAGGGTCAGGTACATTTAATGGTGGGAAAAATTTGATAAAAATTAAATCGATTAACGGTAATATAATAATCAAACAATCATAAAATTATTAAATAGTTGTCGAGTACTTTTGTGTGGGCATTCTTGAAAAATTTTTTCGATATCAAAATTATTATTTTCTAATAAAATATTTTTGTTAATGATTATGCGCATGTAAATCGGAGATATTATTTTCTCTGATTTGTTTAGGCTGGCGAAAATCACTCCTTTTCGCAGCCGAATATCTGATATAAAAAGTCCTGATTTCTGAACTAAAAGGAAATCGGGATTTTTATTAACTTGAGACAAATTACTCAATCAGTCTCATATCAAAAGGAGAGTGAGAATCGTTATACTGTTTTAAGTTTAATGTTTTAATTAGTTCCTTAACTGTTTTAATCTCAGCTTCGATTATATGGAATCGATGACGTACCATTGAAAGAGCGGCAAAAGAAACTTTATTTCTATCTCTTTCAAAATTTAGTAATTGCTTTCTAATTTCATACTGATTGTTATCTAATCGTTCTAATTTCTTTTTAAGTTTATAAAGTATTTCCGACTTACTTAGATTATTCATCAAAAGAATTCCGATATCAAATTCAGAAGCACTTGAAGTTTCTTCAGCAAGAAAATTTGTAATTGATTCTTCAAGCTCATACTCCCCCGCTGTTGTAATATTATACACTGTTCTTTCCGGAAGATTGCTGTTTTTCTCTTTTCTTCCTTCAATTAATCCTTTTTTACGTAAACCATTGATAACTGCATAAACAGTGGAATCTGCCATTGGCAGCCATTTTTTAGTTTTTAGGTTTTCGAGCATTTTTGTTATTTCGTAGGGTCCTCTCTCTTCTTCAGAGAGTATTCCTAAGATTAGTGTTGCTAATTTGGATTGCATATCGTTTACTACTCCTATATAGTAGTCTATTGATATACCAGATTAAACAATTTTTATTACGAAGTCAATAATTCGTGCATTAATTTTTTATTGCTAACAACTTCTTCAAACGATTTAAAAATAAATTGTACGTTCTCAGAAATCGATTTATAACTCAACTCTAACGACTCTTTTTGCTTAGTGTTAATTACAACTATTTTTTGATTTGGTTTTATTACTTTTTTAAAGAGGGCCTTTATATGAATATCGGAGCTTGACATTGAATAGCCGATAAAAACAATTTTCTTTGCAATCATAATTTCGCGAGATGCTTCGCTTGTAAGCTGGCTGACAATTGGATGCTGTAAACTTTTTAGATGTGACGGGGGGACAATAAGTGTTTCGAACTCTGTCCCATCTAGTGGACATCTATATTCATACTCCATTTTTTCAGGATATGTATAACCGAGCAATTTTCCTTTATTCAAATCTATTTTTCTATCCCATGGTGTAAGAAGCATCTGATTACAACAATTACAGTATTTCCAATTAAGGCTACCGTGAAGTTTTATAATTTTAAATGCTGAAGGGTCTTCTTCTTCATTAACGAGGATTGGTTTTCTTGGATTTACCCAAAAATTAAATTCTTTGAGTTGTGGCAAATCTTCATAATTCATCAATGGAATGCAATAATCGATATAGCCTTGTTTTTTAAAAAGAAAATTAAAGGATTGTTCTAATAAATCGTCATAATTAAGAGTTAAAATGGAGATGTTTTTGTTATTCTCAATAATTGAGTTCCAAAACAGATGATAATATTTGCTCGAATTATCCGTCTGAATATTTACTACATAATGAATTAACTTGATTAAATATTCTTTAAGTTGGGCGATTTTCTCAAGGGGGTAGTTTAAGCTAAGACTTTCATTATGCTGAATAAAATAATCAAAGAATCCGAATACTGCCTCTAATGCCGGGTATGTGTTTGTGGCAGAATTATACTTAAAATTTTCTTGTATAAATTCTTTAAATATTTTACCAATTTCAGAGTTATCGATCTCCTCTAAACCACCGGAGAGAATCATCGGAAGCAGTTCCCTTTGAAGCGGAACTCCATCGGCAAAGGATGTACCTGCACCGAGGACAAATAAAACATCTCTTTGGCTTGGATAATTTAGGTAACGTTCTGAACTGTTCAACTATTTATTTAACTCTATTAAAATAAGCTTCTTATCTTTTTCGTTTCTTGTGTTAGTTGGTTTATAAGCTAATTCAAATATTGTTGATTTTTTTATATATGGCTTATATTTAACCTCTGCAATCTTAAATTCGTCAGAAAGGTCTCCCCCTTTTATTGCCGCCAAATATGCTTTGTTTTTTATTAGCGGAATTGCATAACGGAATAAGATAACTAATGGTACGGTAGCTCTGCTTACAATTAGATCGAATGTATCGGCATACTTTGTAATAAATTCTTCACTCTCGACACGATCATTTTCTACGGTAAGATTATTAAGCTTCAGTTTGTTTGTAAATTCTTTTACTGCTTCAATTTTTTTTGCAGTAGAATCTACTAAAACGCCTTTCATCATTGGACGAATTATAGATAGAGGAATACCCGGAAAACCGCCTCCCGTTCCAATATCCAAAAATTTTGAAATTTTCTCTGGAATAAAATTCGTCATAAATGCCGAAATAAAAATATGATTTTCAACTATTTTCTGAATATCTTTTCTCGAAATTAGATTTACATGATCGTTTTTATCAACAACCAGATTAGCAAAATTAGCAAATCTTTCTAATTGATAATCGTCGGGACTAATTCCATTGTCCCAAAATAAACTTTTTAGTTCGCGTAAGTATTGTTCTTGAAGATCCAACAAACCCTCAAATTTTTAGTTCTTCAAATATACTAATAAAACAGAAATATCAGAAGGAGTAACGCCGGAAATTCTTGACGCTTGTCCAATTGATCTCGGTTTTACTTTATTTAATTTTTCCCGCCCCTCAGTAGATAAAGTTTTTAATTTTATATAATTGAAATTAAGCGGGATGGGGACTTCTTCTAATCTATCCATTTTTAAGACTAATTCTTCCTGCCTTTTAATATATCCTTCATATTTTATCTCTATCTCAATTTGTTCGGCAAGTATTGGATTCTCTTCCAAAGTTTCAACGATATCAGATTTTTCTTTTCGAGGAAGATATTGAATTATTTTTGATAAAGAAATTTCAGGACGCTTTAATAACTTATCAACGGTTTCAGAAAATTGCAATCTAGAACTGTCTGAATTTTCGAGTATTGGATTAATTATTTCCGGAGTTAGTTTTGTTTTCGTAAAATATTCTTTTGCAACGGCAATAGTAGTCTCGTTTACTTTCATCTCATCATAGAGCTCTTTGGAGATCAAACCAAATTCAAAACCATATTTATAAAGCCTTCTATCCGCATTATCTTGGCGAATTAATAGACGATGTTCTGCACGTGAAGTAAACATTCTATATGGTTCATTTGTCGATTTCCCAACCAAGTCATCAATTAATACACCGATATAAGCTTCACTTCTTTTAAGAACGAACTCTTTTCTTTTTTGAATTTTAAGGGCAGCATTAATTCCTGCCATTATCCCCTGTCCGGCGGCTTCCTCATATCCCGATGTTCCATTAATCTGTCCGGAAAAATAAAGTCCCTCAATTAAC
>Ga0172380_10002977_pt1 | contig 24539 bp, 24 predicted proteins | sample Leawe162metaG_FD_119747 | JGI IMG/M metagenome (GOLD analysis project Ga0172380, IMG submission 119747) | Leachate microbial communities from a municipal landfill in Southern Ontario, Canada - Leachate well 162 metaG | ecosystem: Engineered > Solid waste > Landfill > Unclassified | place...
CCATCTACACGCTCGAAGAAGGCAAGATCTCTGTCTATGCCCGTGGTGTTCGCTCCGTCAAATCTAAACGGGGCAGCCAGATCGATCTCTTCTCCCACATCAAATTTGAGATTTTTGAAAAAAACGATCACCGTACCCTAACTAGCGTGGAGCTCCTCGACGGCCATGCCCTCAGCAAGACTACGCTCGCCAATATCTCTCGCCTCTTCCAGATAGGGGAACTCATCGACCGGCTCACCGTCGAGCACGACCCTCATGAGGAGGTCTATGATCTACTCGTTACCGCCCTCGCCAATCTCTCTCGTTTTGAGACTCCAGAATACATGTTTCGCTTCAAAGTAAAGTTGTTGTTCATCCTTGGATATGTTACTTCACCGGAAAACTGGAACACTGGGATACCGGAGCACACAGATCTCGATTCGTATATCGAATCTCTCCTCGATCGCCCGCTCCGCACAAAGATAGACTTATAATGTATAATGCGAAATGCATGAGACCACCTATTGAAGAATTTAAAAGATACGTCGCTTTTGATGCTATAGCCAAGACAGCCTTTGGACTTCGACCAGATTTTGATTTACTAGGCACTGCAAGATTGCGAATTCAATCAATGATTAAAGAAGATGGGGCATCACTAGAATTCATCGCAGAATACTTAGATAAACTGGATGCTGTAACAAGTGGGATGATTGAGGTAAGAAATGCGCTGGATAGTAATCCCCCGGAATACTTATTAGCTTGGAATATTTTCCAAAGCCTTCATGTGAATGAGGCAGGGGCAGTCATAGGGAGAATGGTCAATCTCTACTCTGCAGATATAAGCTAGTTTCCTGTGTTAAACTATTCTCATGGTCACACTTGCAGATATTACATCACTTGCTAAACGTCGCGGATTTCTTTTCCCAGGAAGCGATATCTACGGCGGTCTCGCCAATACTTGGGATTACGGCCCGCTCGGCGCTGAGCTCAAGAAAAAAATCAAAGATCTCTGGTGGAAAACCTTTATCACTGACCGCGACGATATGGTGGGACTCGATAGCTCTGTCATCCTCAGTTCTAAAGTCTGGGAAGCCTCGGGCCATGTGGCTAGCTTTGCCGACGCCATGGTCGACTGCAAGACTTGTCACTCCCGTACTCGCGCCGATCACTTAATCGAAGATTTTATGGATAAAAAGGGAACTCCAATCAAGGTCGAAGGCAAATCCATGGAAGAACTTTCGACAATCGTCAAAGACAACAAAATTCCTTGTCCTACTTGCGGCAACAAAGATTTGACCGATGCGCGTTCCTTTAACTTACTTTTCCCTGTCCATCTCGGTATCCTCCAAGAGACCTCCGATCTTGCCTATCCCCGCGGTGAGACCGCCCAAGGAATTTTCATTAACTTCAAAAATATCACCGACTCTTCTCGTGTCCGTCTTCCATTTGGGGTTGGACAAATGGGCAAGAGCTTCCGCAATGAGATTACCAAGGGTCAGGCCATTTTCCGCACCGTCGAGTTTGAGCAAGGAGAAATCGAATTTTTCTTTAACCCCGAAGAATCCAATTGGGAAGAACTTTTTGAAACCTGGCTATCTAGTATGCAAACTTTTGTCACCAAAACCTTGGGCATCAAATCAGAAAATCTGAGGGTACGTGAGCACGACGATCAGGAACGTAGTTTTTACAGTAAAAAAACCGTCGATCTCGAATACAACTATCCCTTTGGTTTTAAAGAGCTCTGGGGGCTAGCCTACCGTACCGATTATGATCTCTCTGCTCACATCAAAGCTAGCGGCAAAGATCTCAGTTATACAGATCCCTTCACCCTCAAAAAGTTTGTGCCACACGTCATTGAGCCAGCGGTCGGTATCGATCGCATGGTGCTCATGGTCCTCTGTGATAGCTACTGGGAGGACGTAGAGAACCATCGCATAGTTCTCCGCCTCGCGCCAAATCTTGCTCCCTACACCGCCGCCATCTTCCCCCTCGTACGCAACAATGAAGAACTAGTAGGCAAAGCCAAAGAAATCTTCAATTCGCTTAAGCATACTTTCAGGGTTGCCTGGGATGATAGAGGCAATATCGGCAAACGTTATTTCTACCAGGACGAAATGGGTACGCCGTTCTGCGTGACTGTCGACCATCAGACACTAGACGATGGCATGGTCACTGTCCGTGATCGCGATACCACCAAGCAGGAGCGCGTCGCAATCGACAAGTTGTCAGAATATCTTGCCTCAAAGCTGTAGGGGAGTCTCCTTGCACCTCAAGGTCTGACCTGCTAAGGAGACGACCGAAGGGAGTGTTTAGTCGAGCCTTGGCGAGACCAGGTCAGACCTTCATGGTATATTAGATATATGAAAAACAAACCTCTCGTTGTCACAATCGTCGCAATCCTCATAGCTGTTATTGCCGTAGTCATGGTAGTCAGCTATAAAAAATCCAGCCCTAAACCAGTTACTTCCGTAGACGATACAAAAATCGATCTCCCTATCAACACTATGCCCCTAGTAGAACGTCCGTTTATTACACTTTCCCCAGATAGTACGGGCCGTAGTCTCAATATCTCCCTCTCTGGTGCGCCTACGACAGGCAATATGGAGTACGAGATGATCTACAATGCCAGCGGCAAACAAGAGGGAGCCCTAGGGAGCATCTATCTTGGCACCGAAAAACAACCCATCGTAAAATCCATTCTCTTGGGTAGTCAATCAGGTGGTGGCAAAATTACCTATCACGAGGGTGTCACCGGTGGCAGTATCACAGTTACCTATGGAGAAACTCGCCTCAAAGAAAGCTGGAATTTCCTCCACTTCGATCCTACAGATCCCTCGTTTTCTTCTACCGATGGTAGGTTTAATCTTATCCTTACAAAAACTGCCCTCAAAAAGGACGCCGTCATTGTTACCATGAAGACTTTTGGCTATCCCAAGCTAGATGGCAAAGTAGTTTCTGGACCCTACGGTTACTTTACCCAGACTCCTATTAAAGGTTCAGCTAGTGTCGAACTCAAGCTACCTGCTGGAGAATATGTGAATCCCACGATCTATGAATGGAACGGATCCGAGTGGAAAAAACTCGCTACCAAAGTAAATGGCGATGCTGTCTCTGCTACCACAACCTCCAACCTGCCTGCGCAGGCAGGTGTCTTTGTCGTCACCGCCGAGTAAAATCTTCCTCTTTCCCCCAATTATTTGGATTTTGTTCGATGTAGTAGCGAACCCTGTCTAGATCTTCCTCATTGCGGATTATGTGTTCAAAATAATTTCATTGCCATAATTGTTAGATTTCGGGCGGGAGAACCCCGCCCCTACGGAATTATTTTGTTTTGTTGTTTGTATTTAAAATATACGATTATTTGTCCCAATGTAGGGGCGGGGTTCTCCCGCCCGTTAATAATTCGATATCCCATAGCATCAATTTCGGGTATCATTCGGTAAGTGTAACAAACCGCATTTTGCTAGTACAAAACCGTTGACAACTGTATCAAATAGTCTAGTATGGTATCTATAGGAACAATTCAGGAAAGAAACTTATAACAACTATGCAATTTGTAGGTACATACTACCATACCGTTGAAGACCAGGGCAGAATCTCTGTTCCAAAGTCTTTTAGAGATGGTCTTGGTGAGGGTAGTGTTGTTACAAAAGGTTTAGATGGCTGTTTGTTTATCTTTGGACCAGAAGAATGGGGTAAACTCACCGCAAAACTAGAGTCACTTCCACTCGGTCAACGCACCGGGAGAGATTTTTTACGTTTGATCACCTACAATGCAGCCCCACTAGAATGTGACGCTCTTGGGCGTGCACGTTTTCCAGTTCCACTTACCGATTCTGTGAATATCAAAAAAGATGTTGTTTTTGTCGGTACATTGAGTCGTATCGAAGTTTGGGACAAGATGACTTACCATGAATATTTCGACAAATTAGCTGCACGCGAAAGCGAATTATCCGAATCACTTGGGCAAATAGGTATCTAATATGAACTATCCTATCCACACTCCAGTCATGCTAGCCGAAGTCATCCATTACTTGGACCCAAAACCTGGTAAGCGATTTATCGATGCTACCCTCGGCTATGCTGGGCACACTCTAGAGCTCCTCAAAGCTGGCGCCGAAGTAGTCGGCATCGATCGTGATACCGATATGTTAAATATTGCCATTGAACGTATTACAAAAGCTGGTTTCATCAACCTATTTACCCCCATCAATTATGCCTTCTCCGATTCTCTCGACAAAGACAAAAACTTGCTCGAAGGCAAGTTTGACGGGATCTTGTTTGATCTTGGCGTCAGTAGCTATCAGTTAGATACTCCAGAACGTGGTTTCTCTTTCCGCTACGATGCTCCTCTCGATATGCGCATGGACCAGAGGTTGGCTGTCACTGCTGCCGACCTAGTCAACGGTCTAGGTAAAAACGAACTAGTCGAACTCTTCACTACTCTAGGCGAAGAAGGCAACGCCAAACGTATCGTAAATGAAATCTGCCGCGTCCGCTTGATCCACAAGATCGAAACTACCGAGCAATTGTCCGATCTCGTCATCAGCATCGTAGGTCGTCCTCGTGGCATCCATCCTGCCACCAAAATCTTCCAAGCCCTTCGCATGGCCGTCAATAGCGAACGCCTCGAGCTCAAAGCCGCACTGCCCTCGGCTTTGAGCTACTTAAAAGAAGGGGGTCTCATCGCCACCATTGCCTTTCACTCCCTCGAGGATCGCATCATCAAAGACTGGATGAACGATGCCGAGTCTGCTGGCCAAATCGAAAAGGTCTCAAATGGCTTTGTCGAACCTGGGTCCGAAGAAGTCGCGCGCAATCCTCGCTCTCGCTCAGCCAAATTACGTGTAGCCAAAAGGATCGCATGAAGCTAATCAAAATACTATTTATCCTCATCGTCGCTTTAGTCATCGGCAACGTCACCCTCACCAATCGTGGTGTTGACGAAGGGGTTGTAATAGCTGGACTCACTCGCGAAATTTCTGCACTCCAAAATGAGAACACTATTCTCAAAGCTCAGGTAGCCGCTGCCGGAGCCATCGGCAATTTGACGACCAAATTAGCTGAAGCTGGCTTTGTCGAAACTCCCAAAGTTGCCACCCTCCAAACAGTCTCCTCCGTTGCTTCACGTTAACTTTTTGTGTTCATTTGAGGATTTAAGATTTATGATTAGTGTACATTAGTCATATGCATAACCGAATTCAGGTATTATTTTTAGGATTTACATTTGGTTTATTGCTGGTTATTCTCCGTCTCAGCTACTGGCAGGTTATCAAAACAGACGAACTATCTGGAGCGGCGAGGGATCAATACGCATCCAAAGATATTATGGAGGGATCTAGAGGTGCAATTATTACCTCCGACGGCTTCCCCCTAGTCGTCAACCAAGCTGTATATACACTTGGCGCTTATCTTCCAGGAGTCGTAGATTCGCCAACTTCAATTGTTGATCGCATTATGCCAAATTTGAAACTAGTTATCGATGATCCAGCTATCGCCACCGACGAGGCAAAGCTCAAAGTAGCCGAGGAAGAGCTCAAACTAAATACTCGGTCGACTATGCTCGAACATCTAGGTAAAACTGGCTACGTGACTTTGTCGCGCGCGCTTTCAGTTAAAGAAAAAGAAGCAATCGAGGCGTTAGGGATCAAAGGTCTTACTTTTGACCAGAGTTTTACTAGGGAGTATCCCGAGGCCTCTATGTCGGCACAACTATCTGGATTTGTCGGTCGGGACGACGTCGGCAAGCCTATCGGATATTTTGGCCTCGAGGGTTTTTACGACCGCGAACTGAGTGGTCGTAGTCGCATCGAAAAGCAAGAAAAAGATGCGGGTGGCAATCCACTCCTCGTTGGTGACTGGAGTCTCATGCCAGGGCGCGATGGTCGCACCCTCAAACTCTATTTAGAGCGGGGGACTCAGTATATCGTCGAAGAAGAGCTTAAAAAGGGTCTCGAGAGATATCAGGCTTCATCCGGTGAAGTAATTGTCATGGATCCCAAAACCGGTGGTATTCTCGCCATGGCCAGTTTACCTTCCTATGATCCAGATAAATTTCATTTATATGACACTAGTTTGTATAAAAATCCTGCAGTTGCCAACTCATATGAGCCAGGTAGTACTTTTAAAGTTCTCGTCATGGCAGCAGCCTTCAACGAAGGCGTGGTCAAAGAAGATGATCAATGTGATATTTGTGCGGCTCCCTATCCAATTGGTAAATATAAAATCAAAACTTGGAACGAAGAGTATCGGCCAAATGCTACGCCAGCAGATATTATTGTTCACTCCGATAACGTCGGGATGGTCTGGACAGAGCAGCGCTTGGGCGGTGAGAAAATGCTCGAATATATTAAAAAATTTGGTTTTGGTGAAAAAACCGGGATTGATTTACAAGAAGAAATTTCTCCTGCTCTCCGTACCAAGTGGGGGGATATCGACTATGCCACCTCATCGTTTGGTCAGGGGATTGCTGTCACTTCTGTTCAGATGTTGGCTGCTGTAGGAGCAATCGCCAACAAAGGGGTACTGATGGAGCCACACTTGGTTCAGAGTGTTGTCGGTGATACAGAGGTACCTATTCCTCCAAAGAGTAGGGGGGAGGTCATCTCACCCGCCTCGGCCGATCGGATCACCAATCTAATGATCGAAGCAGTAGAAAAAGGCGAGGCTCAGTGGGCCGCACCAAAGGGTTACGTTTTAGCCGGTAAGACTGGTACTGCTCAAATTGCTGTCGAAGGTCACTATGACGCCGAGAAAACTACCGCCTCTTTTGTCGGTTTTGCCCCCGCACGTGACCCCAAGTTCGTTATGCTCGTCAAACTTTCCGAGCCCCAATCTAGTCAATGGGCCGCCGAAACTGCCGCCCCACTCTGGTTTGGTATAGCCAAAAAATTATTATTGCGATACAACATTGCCCCTAGTAAATGAAGATCTGACTCTGCAAGAAATTTAATGTTAAAATCCTCTTATTATGCGCAAGATACTGTATTACATCCGTAAATATCTCAGGCCTCTTGTCCCGCAATTACTCGTCAATTATCTCTATCATTTGCCCAAGGCCTTCTTAGCAGCCAGGCTATATAGCAATCCCGCAGAAGATCTCGAAATTATTGGCGTGACAGGTACCGATGGCAAGACCACTACTTCTACTCTCATTTATCACATCCTCAAAACTGCTAAAAAGAAAGTTGCCCTTGTCACAACAGTCGATGCCAAAATTGGCCGCAAAGCCATCAAAACTGGTTTCCACGTTACCTCTCCCAATCCTTTTGCCCTCCAGGCCTTGCTTCGTCGTATGCGTTCACAAAAAATCCGCTACGTAGTCCTCGAAGTCACTAGTCATGGTCTCGATCAATTTCGCATTTACCCACTCCATCCCAAAATCGCCGTCCTCACCAACATTACTCACGAACATCTCGACTACCACCATACCTTCGAGGCATATCGCGATGCCAAACTCAAGTTGTTCAAGCATGCCGAACATGCGGTGGTCAACAAAGATTTGCCCATCTTTGGCGATATCAATGCCAAATTACCAAGAGTAATGTTCTCTACTTATTCTCTCCATACCGATTCTCAAATGAAGCCAGAGATGATCGATTACCAAGCAGACAAAACTGTCTTTACTCTCGGTAGAACTACTTATACTTTGCCCCTGACGGGTGAATATAACCTCTACAACGCCCTGGCTGCCATTTCTGCCTCGCTTCTCTTAGATATTGATCCATCTGATATCAAACGAGCGTTACTCAGTTTTAAAGGGGTTAAAGGGCGTCTAGAAGAGGTCCCCAATAATCGTGGAATTCATGCCTATGTAGATTTTGCACACACCCCCAATGCCCTCAAAGAGGTATTGATCAATCTCAAGTCACACAAAAAACCAACAGAAAAATTAATTGTGGTCTTTGGGGCCGCTTCAGAACGGGACGAAACCAAGCGACCCATTATGGGGCTAGAGGCCTCTAAATATGCCGACAAAATTGTCCTTACCGCCGAAGATCCCAGATTTGAAGATCCAAAAAACATCGCCAAACAAATTATGACTGGCATCCCAGCCAAAAAACGTAAAGATGTCACAGTTGAACCAGATCGCCAAGCCGCCATTGACTATGCCATTAACAATCTCGCTAAAAAAGGCGATTGGGTAGTAACCTGTGGCAAGGGCCACGAAGAATCCATGAATCTAGATGGGTTTACCGAGACTCCCTGGTCCGAATTTGGGGCTCTATTATCCGCGCTCAATAAAAAATAATTATCAATCTACGATCTACAATTTATGACCAACAATCTAGCACACACTACCGCCATCATTCTTGCCGCCGGCCGCGGCAGTCGCATGAAAGCCAAGACTAAAAACAAGGTTGCTTTCAAGCTCGCCGGACAACCCATGATCTCTCATACTGTCAAACACTTAAAAGAGGCAGGTATCAGTCAAATTATTGCCGTTGTTGGTTTTCAGGCAAATTCGGTCCGCAAAGCGCTTGGCAACGATGTCCAATATGTCATCCAAGAAGAGCAGCTTGGGACTGGCAATGCACCCAAATATGCTCTACCTCTCATTGATCCCGCGGCCAATACTGTCCTCGTTGTATACGGCGATGACTCAGCATTCTATCCTCCGTCCCTTTTTACTGAGATGGTTGCCAAAAAAGTTAGTCTAGCTTGCGATCTGTTATTTCTCACTATTCACAAAGAAGTCCCCTCAGGTCTGGGCCGGATCGTGCGCAATGCTCAAGGGAAAATATTGCGGATTGTCGAAGAAAAAAATGCCACCGACGAGGAAAAGCAAATCAAAGAAATTAATACTGGCTTCTACTGTTTTGATAAAAAGTTTTTTACTCAATGTCTTGGTCAGATCAAAAAAAATCCTCTGACTGGAGAGTACTATTTGACTGATATGATCGAAATTGCGCTCAAGCATGACAAAAAAGTCGAGGCTTATTTTGTCAAAGACGACTCGATCTGGCACGGAGTCAACAATCGTTCTGACTTGGCACTAGCCCAGTCAAAAATTAAGCAATAATTATGCTAAATAACCTTCAAGTTATTTTAATTGCAGGTGGGTCAGGCAAGCGCATGCGCCCACTAGTCACTCACAAATCTCTTTTCCCTTTTTTAGGTACTACAATCCTTGAGCACACACTACACAATCTAGCTGTATTTAAACCCTCCAAAATAATTATTGTCGCTCACCCCGCAGCACAAATAGAGGTAGAGGCTATAGCTAGCAAATACAGTGCCCAGGTTGTAGTCCAGCCAGAGTCACATGGTATGGCAAACGCGATCACTATAGCTAGCGGTAGCCTAGATCAGGCATTGCCTGTCATAGTGATCGATGCTATTACAGTTCAGGAGCCTCAAGTTTTTCAGACCTTTAGCGACGCAATTGATGGTAGTCCTACCTCAATCATCTTGGCTGGTAGAAAAGTGACAGAATACAAACATGGCGGTTACTTTGCTTTTGATAAAGATCATAGAGTCACAAAAATTATCGAAAAGCCAGGGGCAGATAATATGCCTAGTTCATACCTAAAATTGGTTTTGGATTATTTTCCAAATACTCATGACATGATTGACGCTATGAAGTCTGCAAAATCTACCCATGATGATGTCTACGAGGTAGCTCTTTCACAGATGATCACTCAACAAGGCGCAAATATGATTGAGTTATCTGGCAGCCATGCCTCTCTTAAACATGCATATCGGGTACTAGACGTTATGGATGTTTTTATCCATCATTATCTAACTCCTGGGATTCACGCCTCGGCTCAAATTGCCAAGACTGCAGTGATTGAAGGGGATGTCCAAATATCTTCTGGTGTGAAAGTTTTTGATCACGCCACTATCAAAGGCCCCTGTTATATCGGACGAGATACGGTGATCGGCAACGGGGCACTAGTCAGATCATCCTGCATAGAAGCTGGTTGTGAAATCGGCTACAACACCGAGGTTGCTCGGAGCTATATTGGCCCAAACACCAAGTGTCATACTTCTTATGTGGGCGATAGTATCCTAGAAGGAGAAATCAATCTAGCAGCTGGTACCATCACAGCCAATCTCCGATTTGATGGTAAGAATGTGCTGGTCAATCTGCCATCAGGCAAGATCGACACTGGTAGGCGCAAATTTGGAGCTATCTTGGCTAAAGGCGTCAAAACTGGTATTCATGCCTCTATCATGCCGGGGACAGTATTGGAGTCAAATACAATTATTGGTACGGAGGTTCAACATGATCAAGCAACAGGGTAAAAAAGTAGTGGCCATAGGTGGCGGTACGGGGACCTTTACACTCCTTACTGGACTCAAGGAGTACCAAGACCTAGATATCTCTGCCATAGTCACCATGGCCGATGACGGCGGTAGCAACAAGGTTCTCCGGGACGAATTCGGTCTCTTGCCTACGAGCGGTATTCGCCAAGCCATCGTTGCTCTGTCAAAAGATGCAACGATCCTTCGTCAGCTATTCTCATATCGCTACTACCAGGGCACTGGTATCTCCGGCATGACTTTTGGCAATCTGTTCCTTGCCGCTGTATCTGATATTTTGGGTTCTCAAAAAGAAGCGATTCGCGAAACCTGCAAAATCCTGGGAGTCACTGGTCATATCTTGCCCGTCAGCTACGAAAAAACCTCTCTTGTCGCTACCTATCAGGATGGTACCGAGGTACTCGGGGAGCATTATATCGATGTGAGTAATGCCAAAGTAGCCAAACAAAGAATTGTAGGTTTACGTAGCATCCCGAGGATCAAAATTGACGTCGATGCGCGAGCTGCCATTCGCTCTGCCGACGTGATTATTCTCGGTCCAGGCGATCTCTACACCAATACCATCGCCAATCTTGTCGTCAGCGGCGTCTCAGAGGCAATCGAGGCTAGTATGGCCAAAGTTGTCTTTGTCATGAATCTCATGAGTAGACCAGGTGAGACCTATGGCTACAAAGCTAGTGATTTTTTGAACGACCTTTCACAATATCTAAAGCCCGAACGACTTGATTTCATCGTCTTAAATACCGAGACTTCTCATTCGCCCGCCGTCCTCAAAAAATACGAAGCCGAGGGATCTACTCCAGTCGAGGATGACCTCTCAGACAAGTGGCATTTAGCCAAAGTTATCAGGGCACGGATGCGTGCTAGCCATCGACCAGAAAAAGCCAAAGGTGATACACTGCTCCGTAGTATGGTTCGTCACGATCCACAGCTACTGGCAAAGGTAATTTATGACATCTAAAACAGTCTTTTTTATCGGTATCAAAGGTGTGGGTATGACTGCTCTAGCTCTTGCTATGCAAGATGCTGGGTGGACTGTATCTGGATCCGATACTGATGAGACTTTTATCACCGATGATATTTTAAATAAACGTGGGATCAAAATCCAATCATTTGCAGACCAAATCCCAGATGTAGATCAAATTGTCTATTCTGCCGCCTATCCTGCTCCCCTCACGCCTGGTGTCTCTGCGCTTGCCCAGGCCCTCGCCGACTTTGTCATAGATAAAAAAGTTATTGCGGTGGCCGGAGTAGGTGGCAAGACTACCACTACCGCCATGCTTGCCGCCCTATTTCATGCCGCAGGGCGTGATGTGGGTTATTATGTCGGGACCGGTAGTATCGCCGGGCTCGCTGCTCCAGGACATGCTGGCCAAGATCCCTATTTCGTCGTCGAAGCCGACGAGTACGCAGTCAGCAAAACCGATAAAAGACCCAAATTCGCGCTTCTTAATCCCCAAATTTTAATCACTACCAACATCATCCACGATCATCCAGATATTTACGAGGACGAGTCCGCCACGCTCACAGTTTTTAAAGATTTGGTTACCAGGATTCCTGCCTCTGGTACCTGGATCTGTAATCCAACCGATCCCATGACCGCGGGGATAATCGCCAGTGTTGATCTTAAATGCAAGATCGTCACCTATGGTATCCTCAACCCACTCTTTGATACGCTCAAATTATCCGTCTTTGGCGAGCAAAACAAACTAGACGCTTTAGCTGCCGTGCTCGCGGCAGAGGAGGCCGGTTTATCCGAAGCTCAGGCGCTTGCTGCCATCAAGTCCTACAAGGGCGCTGGTCGTCGCCAGGAGTATCACGGCATTGTTCAGGGCCGCCTACTTTATGATGACTATGGTCATCATCCTAGGGAGATCGAACTCACGGTCCAGTCATTTAAAGAGCATTTTCCGCACAACAAGATTCTCCTTGTTTTTGAATCTCATACCTATAGTCGTACCGAAGCGCTTCTAGCCGAATTTGCCGCCGCCATCTCCCTGGCCGATCAAGCTTTTATTATGCCAATATTTGAATCAGCCAGAGAAAAGGGGGGCAAACATACTGTCACCACCGAGTCCTTTGCCGCTTTAATTCCTGGTGCCATCCCTCTCACTTGGGACAATGCAGCCCAAAATGTTTGGGAGCATTCTAAATCAGGCGATCTCATTCTCACCATGGGAGCAGGTTTTGTCTACAAACTACACGAGCAGTGGGGCAAACTATGAATTATGCCTTTATCATCCAATCACTAGGTTCTGACAGACTCAAGCTAAATGAGCCACTCTCCAAACACACCTACTTCAAGCTCGGCGGTCCCGCCGATCTCCTCTACGAAGCCAAAACTACTTCAGAACTAGCATCAGCAGTCCAGGCCGCCATAATGTATAAGATTCCATACTTTGTCATCGGGGGTGGCTCAAATATTCTCGTGACCGACGCAGGCTATCGCGGCCTCATCATCAAAAACAGAACTGCAAATATTCAGTTAAAGGGTTTTGCCGGCGGTGTAGAAAAGGGTAAGTTAGATCTCAAAGAAGCTATCGTTCAGGCAGACTCTGGTGTTCCTGCCAATCTCCTCATTCGCTATACCTTGGACCAAGGTCTTGCAGGACTCGAGGATATGTTGGGTCTGCCAGGGAGCGTCGGTGGTGCCGTCTACAACAATTCCCATCATCTCGGGAGTTTATTCGGCAACCATATTATTGAAGTGGAAGTAATCGATCTAGAGGGAAAGATTAAAAAATATACTCAAAAAGAGCTAAAATTTGATTATGATTACAGTATTTTTCACAAGACCAAAGAAATTATTCTTTCTGCTACTTTTCAATTGAAGAGAGGGGACAAAGATGCATTGTGGGAAGTGGCAACCGCCGCCGTCAAACGCAGGGCGACTACTCAGCCACTAGGGGCCCCTAGCTCTGGTTGTATCTTCAAAAATATCCCTCTGGCTGACGCCATGCGAATCGGTACACCCGACACTACCCAATCAGTCGGCTATCTATTAGACAAGGCAGGACTCAAGGGTCTACGTGTTGGCGGTGCGTACATTTCAGATATTCACGCCAATTTTATCGTCAACGATGGCACGGCCACCACAAAAGATGTTCAGGATTTGATCAAAGAAATCAAATCGCGTATCAAAGCCAAATTTGGCGTTGATTTGACCGAAGAAGTCATTTTGATTGGTCAATAAACAAAGGTCCGACCTTTGTTTATTCATCTTGAAGTTCTTCCACATCTAGTGTTAGTTTTTCAATACTACCTACATCGCTACCATCTTCCACAAATTTCTGGTATTTCTCTACTTCATCACGGCTATCTACAGATAGAATAATCGATGGATCTACCCAGCGATCACTTTTTATGCCCAGATAATTTGGATATGAAGAGTATGGGTATAAACAAAGGTCCGACCTTTGTTTTAGGTGGGTTGGATTTCTGTGAATATATTTTGTTAAGTATAACCATTGATACTCATTTTCAATTAAAATATTTTTATATTTTCCCTGGAAAATAGTGCCAGAATGGTGGTGCCGATTATTAAAGTACATCGCAAATGTAGTACAGACCCGCTTCATTAGGTTTGAGATCGTGATGCTATCAGAATCTTGTCTAATCATGAAATGAAAATGATTTGGCATCAAGCAATAGGCGATTAGCGTATACGCCGCTGGTTCAGCCGATTCAACAAAGGTCCGACCTTTGTCAGCCAATCTGGAAAGGATACTCTTTGGAGTACCTAGTGGATGGAGAAAGTAGTATGACAAGATCTGGATAAACGAATCATAGTCATTTTTATCTAGAAAAATATTTTGCTTATGAGCACCACGATTGTAAACATGGTAATAACTACCCGAAAAAAATTGACGGTTTAGATAAATACTCGTCATATACTCCAGTATACCTTTTGTGATAAACAAACAAAGGTCCGACCTTTGTTCTGATTGGTCAAAAACATGATTCTCAGTTACAATTCCCTTGCATGACAAGTTTTAAGATCATCGGCGGTACTCCGCTCATCGGTTCAGTTAGACTTGGAGGCGCCAAAAACGCCAGTTTCAAGCTTATGATTGCAGCTGCGATGGGGGAGGGCGAGTCGCGCCTCCTCAATATGAGCAAAATAGGCGATGTCGATGTAACCTTTAAGACCCTAGAAGCGATTGGTATCAAGTGTAGTCGTCCAGGAGATAATACTGTCTATATTACTGGTGGCGAGCTCTCTACTCATATTATCCCCAAGTTTACCGGAGAAAAAACTCGCGCTACCACTCTTTTTGCCGGCCTACTTTTAAACAAAACTCATAGAGCCTTTATCCCACTACCCGGTGGATGTAGCTTGGGTGACCGGTTTATTGATCGCCATATCGATGGGCTTGCTGCGATGGGTGCCAAAATTGAATACACTACCGAGGGGATGGAAATGACTGCCCCAGACGGATTAGTTGGTACTACTTATCGTTTTGCCAAAAAGTCTCATACCGGCACAGAGGCGCTCATTATCGCGGCCGTGCTAGCCAAAGGTAAAACTATACTCGAAAATGCCGCCCAAGAGCCCGAGATCGATGACATGATTACGTTCTTCAATAGTATGGGTGGTCAGGTCAAACGTACAGGGGATGCAATCGAGATCATCGGAGTCGACAAGCTTCATGGTGCTACACACGTCGTCATGTCAGACCGCAACGAAGCTGTCTCCTATGCTTGTATGGCCATCGCTACCAAAGGCGATATTATCGTCGAGGGAGCCAAACCCGAGTTCCTTACTGCCTTTCTCCAAAAACTCGACGAGGTCGGTGGCAAGTACGAGATCGCACCTTATGGTATTCGTTTTTATTATGATCAGCCACTCGTAGCCACAGGTATTACAACCGAGCCTGAACCAGGATTCATGACTGACTGGCAACCTCTCTGGACCACCATGATGACCAGTGCTAAAGGTGTCTCAAATGTCATCGAGCTCGTCCATAACAATCGCCTCGCTTTTACCAAAGAACTAAATATCATGGGAGCCAATATCGAGCTGTCTGACCCCGTCTTAGAAAATCCGGACGATTCATATCAGTTTATCTGGCCAGAACGGATTCACAATTTTCACGCTGCCAAAATTACCGGTCCCACGCCACTTCATGGCGTCGATATGACTGTGCCTGACCTTCGTGGTGGGGCAACGCTTGTAATGGCCGCCATCATGGCCACAGGTACATCCACCATCGACAATGTTGAACTCATAGATCGTGGCTATGAACGCTTTGACGAACGTCTCCGCTCCCTGTCTGCCAATATCGAACGCATCTGATTTTTGACTGGCGATATATAATTATCTTCGTAAATAGTCTGATTTATTAAAAAGGAAAAATATGACTAAAATTCAAGAAATAGTTAAAGGTTATGAACACAAAGGCAAATACGATTTTCCAGACCGTGCAGATTTTGAATCAATTCGACAAAATCTAGGACCACTAGATTACATGTCATTGAACTTAACTAGCCCAGAGATTTCTGACGCAACTATTCGAACGACGTTGGACGAGTATGATGTTGATTTAAATCAGTCATTTGTAGTCTTCCATGCTACCAATAAAACGAATGACAGATTTACACAATTATACTATGCTACCAACACAGTGGGTGTATATGCGAGAGTAGCCGTAGATACTAACATAGTAACAGAAGGTATTTCGCGCAAACTTTTGTCCCAAACTTTTGGTAATGCAGATAAGACAGGAATATCGATAGATTTAGAAGCTATTGGGTATGTTGCTCAGACCATATTTTTAGCTGCAACTTAGTAAACTTGAAGGGAACTACCCACTCTACCCTCAACACTGTATACTGTAGCCATGCGCAAGCACACAATCTCATTTATCAACGCTATTAAAGGTATTTGGACTGCCATCATCACCCAAGCCAATATCCGGATTCACTTTGTCATCGGCTCACTTGTTTTATTTGCTGGTGTTTACTTACGTATCTCCCTAGATCACTTTATCGATCTCTTTATCGCCATTTCCCTCGTCATGACCGCTGAAATGATCAACACTTCGATGGAGTTTATGTGTGATGCAATTACTATTGAGCGCAATGACAATATCAAATGGGCTAAAGACGTTGCAGCAGGCGCTGTCCTCATTTCTGCCATATTTGCCGCCATCATTGGTTTGATAATATTTATCCCTAAATTACTAACTTTATAAGCTTGACGCACATTGAATTATTATGAATAACTTACTAGGTTTTCTCTTATTTTCTTTCACTGTCAACGCCGCGCTCATCGTCCCCTTTATCAACTTGCTCTACAGTCTAAAATTTCAGCGACCAGGCCGTGCCGCCGCCGACTTTATGGGTACCGTCAACTCTATCTTTAATAAACTCCACAAAAAGAAAGCCGGCACGCCAGTAGGGGGTGGATTACTTATTATTGTGACAACCACGGTACTCTTCACCCTCGTCATGGGCATGCTACGCCTTGTTGGGGCAGACATTCAGAGCGTGTACGATTATAGGCAAGAAATTAATGTAATATTCGCTACTTTTATTCTGTTTGGCTTGCTCGGACTCTATGATGACATTATTAAGTTTTTTGGCAAAACTACTCATCTAGTTGGGATCTCGTGGAGATTCAAATTTATTGTTCAGCTCATCATTAGTCTTGGACTAGGTTGGTATTTGTATCAGGCGATGGGTATTAGTATCATCAACGTGCCATATTTTGGGGTCATTGATCTAGGGTGGTTCTTTGTCCCATTTTCAGCATTCGTTATTGTCGCCTTTAGTAATGCAGTCAACGTCACCGATGGTTTAGACGGGCTTGCTGGTGGCCTCCTTATGATCACGCTCTTTGCCCTCATTATCCTCGCTACCTCTATCCTCGATACCCCGATTACTCTCTTTATCGCCCTTTGGCTCGGAGGCATCCTGGCTTTTCTTTACTTTAATACTTTTCCTGCCCGTATCACCATGGGGGACGTTGGAGCGCTCTCGTTTGGGGCTACGCTAGCTATTATCGGGCTACTCCTAGGCAAGATTATTGCGGTGACCATCATTGGCAGTATCTTTGTGATTGAGATCGCTTCTAGTTCGATTCAAATGTTTGGCAAAAGATTTCTCGGTAGGCGGTTGCTTGTGTTGTCTCCCGTTCATCTCTGGCTCCAGTCTATCGGTTGGGAAGAAACCAAGATTGTCACTCGTGCTTGGCTTGGAGGGATTATCTTGGCCCTATTTGGTTTGTGGCTAGCCTTCTTGTGAGTAAACCTATCATCGTCTTTGACTCTGGTATCGGGGGATTTAGTATTTACCGGCCTTTAGTCAAAGCCCTTCCAAATGAAAATATTATCTACATTGCAGATTCTGATAATTTCCCCTACGGCGACAAATCAGTCGAATGGCTATCAAATAGGTTTATGAAGCTCGGCAAGCGGTTTAAAGATTTGGATCCCAAACTAGTTATACTCGCATGCAATAGTGCTACCACCAATATCATCAAAGAACTACGTGCGCAGCTATCTATCCCAGTCATCGGCGTCGAGCCGGTTATTAAGCCGCTTGGAACATATAGTTCTTCACTGGCTCTCATGACCGAGTCCTCGGCTCGCTCTACTGCTACCGCCAAGTTACTCTCGGACTATGGCGAACATGTACGGATTTTTACCCCTCACGGTCTTGCTGCTGCCATAGAGTACAACGATTATGATCAAGTGAAAAATAATATTCATGAGATCAAAGAATTAGTACAAAAATATCAGGTCAAAGCGGTGGGACTATCTTGTACTCACTATCCGCTCATAATGCCCGCGCTCAAAAAGGCCATGCCAGATATTACCTTTATCGATCCCTCAGGTGCCGTAGTCAGAGAAGTTCTGAGAGTGCTAAAATTGTAAGGGTTGTTCCCTCGTCGAAGATGAGGGTGCAACCCTGGCATGATACATATGAATAAATTCGTTTCAGAAATTCAAAATAAAAAAGTCTTAGTCTTTGGGGTTGGTAAACAGGGTGGAGGTAGGGGAGACGCAGAGTGGCTAAAGCAACACGGCGCAATCGTGAGACTTTCAGATTCCGATTTGAGCATCGTCCCTGAGGGGCAAACTAAAGAACAAATTGACTGGGCCGATATTATCATCAAAAATCCAGGGGTTCCAGATGACAACGAGCTCATAGTCTCCGCCAAAATCCAAGGTAAGCCTGTTCTTACGAGCATCGCAATTTTTGTCAAATACTCGCCTGTGAAAACTATTGGTGTGACCGGTACTCGTGGCAAATCAACGACCGTAGCCTTGATTACATCCCTCTTAGACAAAGTCTTCCCCGGCAAGGTTGTCACTGGAGGCAATATTCCAGGCACTTCTGGTCTCAGTCTCCTTGATGAATCGCTGGGCAAGGAATATGCCGTACTCGAACTTTCATCATTCCAGCTCCACAATTTTCACGATCTCAAAGTCAGTCCAAATATCGCAGTCCTCACCAATCTCTATCCAGATCATCTCAATCGATATCCGTCCATGACCGAGTACGCATATGACAAGCAAGCCATAGTTATGTATCAGCACTCAACTGATTTGACATTGTTTAATCAAGACAATTCTGGAGCTCAGGCAATTGCCCAGTTCTCAACTGGTCAGATCATCCCCTATGGCTCCGCCAATATTATGGACTGGGAGACATCGCTCCCAGGTCTACACAACCGTGAAAACATCGCTGCCATGTCCGCTGTCGGACTAGCTCTCGGGATCGACGAAGTGATCTGCAAACAAGTAGTCAAAGAATTTGTAGGTATTCCTTTCCGTCAGGAAAAAATTGCCGAAATCGCTGGAGTGACTTATATCAACGATACAACCGCTAGTACTCCAACTGCTGCCATCAAAGCTCTTCAGGGCGCAGTCAAACCTACTATCTGGATTACCGGAGGGAGTGACAAAAAACTCCCCTACGACGAGCTCCTTGCAGAAGTCAAAAACAATTCCCATCTCAAGAAAATCGTCATCCTCGGATCAAAAAATATTCCTGAGTACGTCGCCGAGCTAACCAAGATAGCCGCAGACAAGATAATTGGCACAGCTACGAGCATGCAAGATGCCATAGCGCTAGCTAGGTCTGTTGCCGAGTCCGGAGACGCGATTCTTTTGTCTCCTGCTTTTGCCTCTTTTGATCTCTTTCAAAACGAATTTGAGCGTGGGCGAAAGTTCAACGATATCGTTCGAGGTTTATGAAAAAACTTCACGTCTCTCTCACTTCTAGAGTCATCATTATGACGATCCTGCTCCTCGGATTTGGGCTCATTATGATCTACAGTGCCTCCGTAGCCGAGGGAGCCAGGGACTTTGGTAGTAAATGGCACTTCGTGCTCTTGCAACTCAAATGGGCTAGCGTTGGCCTCGTGGGGATGTTCATTGCTAGCTTTGTTCCTCCAAAGCTCTGGGAAAAACTCGCGCCACTGATGATGATGTTGGGTCTGTTTCTCTTGCTGCTTGTCGTGATACCTGGGATCGGCACCAAAGTCCAGGGAGCCAGGCGTTGGCTAGTTTTGCCTGGAGTTGTTCTACAACCCGCCGAGCTCATCAAGTTTATCGAAATTATTTATCTTTCGTCATGGCTGCACTCCCGCAAAATTACCCTACCTCAGTTTGGATTTTTTGTCGCTCTTGTCGCTGGCCTCATCATGATGCAGCCAGATATGGGTACTACACTAGTGGTCGCTCTACTCGCCATCTGCATGTACTTTCTCTCTGGATATCCCGTCAAGCATTTACTGACTATCGGGGGTATCGGGATCACACTTGCCGTCATTATGATTATTGCCGAGCCTTATCGGCTAGAGCGAGTCAAAACATTTATTGATCCTCTTCATGATACCCAGGGTAGTTCGTATCATATTCGCCAAGTCCTGCTCTCACTTGGATCAGGTGGAATTTCGGGGCTTGGCATTGGTCGCTCGCGTCAAAAATATGCCTATCTCCCAGAGGCAACTACCGATTCAATTTTTGCCGTGGTAGGGGAGGAAATGGGGTTTATTGGCGGCGTTATTCTCATCTTGGCTTTCCTCTATTACCTCTCCCTAATTTTCAAAGTTGCAGTCTCCGAGCGTGATAAATTTGCAAGCACTATGGTTGCTGGTGTTGGCGCCTGGATCGGGTTGCAGATTTGTCTCAATTTAGCTGCCATGGTTGCCCTCACTCCTCTTACGGGGGTCCCGCTACCCCTCGTTTCATACGGAGGTTCTTCGCTCATTACTATGCTTGGTGGAGTCGGTCTCGTCCTCTCCGTAGCTAGGCATCAAAAGGGGTAGAATCAAGCATATGCAAACGATCATTATTACCGGCGGACATCACAACTCGGCACTCGTTGTAGCCAAGGAGCTCGTCAAAAAAGGATTCAATATTATCTGGCTCGGCCATCGCCATGCTAGCCGCGGCGACAAAAATGATTCGGCCGAATACAAAGAAGTGACTGGTTCTGGTATCGAGTTCCACGAGCTGAAAGCCGGCAAGCTAGATTCCACTCCTACATTTTCGGAGATCAGCAATATTCCACTTGGCTTTATTCGAGCCTGGAAATACCTGCGCAATTTCAATCCGGTAGCCGTCTTGTCTTTTGGTGGCTATCTCGGCCTGACAGCTAGTCTTCCAGCCCATCTTATGGGTATTCCAGTCTATTTACACGAGCAAACCTTGGTGGCAGGCAAAGCTAATAAATGGACCGGCAAGTTTGCCCGGCGCATTTATTTAGCCTGGAATGAAGCCGCTAAATATTTTCCCTTTGGCAAAACCCAATTTGTCGGTCTTCCACTTAGAACAAGTATTGCAAATCCCAAACCCAAAAAACTTTTTGCCAATGACCTACCCACTATCCTCGTGATGGGTGGCAAACTAGGCTCTCATACTATCAATGGTCACATCTTTACTGCACTCCCGAGCCTGCTAAGCCGTTACAATCTTGTTCATCAAACCGGTTCCAATTCGGTCACCGGCGACTATGAGACTGCACTCCTCAAAAAAGACTCACTCCCCGTAGAGTTTATGGATCGCTATCTGCCAGTCAGTTATCTCAGTGAAGACCAGATCGGCACTTACCTGTCGTCAGTCGAACTTGTGGTTGGCCGCTCAGGTGCTCATACTGCCTACGAGCTCGGTTTACTCGGCCGCAAATGTGTTCTCATTCCATTTATGCACACCACTGGCTCCGAGCAGTATCAGCAAGCCAAACTCCTGCACAAAGCTGGACTTGCTACGCTTTTGCCAGAGTCAGAGCTTACGACTCCCAAACTACTTTTTGCGATCAAGTCGTCCCTCAGCTCTCCCAGTGTGGCCCCACTCGCCCTCCCTCGCGATGCTACCTCACGCTTAATCAATGATTTAATTGCCAACCTTCCTTAGTTTATGGAAGTCCCAAAGGTATTTCATCCCACCCGGTCCAAATATCTGGTCTTTACCACCGATTTTTTGTTGCCAATCTTTATCTCCCTCGGAATCATCGCCACTATTTATTTCATGCTCTTTTCTGCGTTTTTCCAAGTCACTACAATCGACTGTACTTTAGATTTTGCTGAGTGTCAGGATCAGAACATTATTGCCGAACTAGCCAAATTACAAAATAAGAACATTTTTACCTTAAAGACAGATAATATAGTTTCTCGTCTAACTTCTGGCGATTTTACAATTAGAGCTGCCGTCATCAAAAAAGAACTACCAGGATTACTAAAAGTAGAGTTGCAATCAGTTTATCCAGTTGTTGCTCTCTCGCTCACAGGTGATTCAAATTGGGTAGTTTTGGATGCACGGTTTCGAGTCATCAGTACTACCAAAATAGATCCCAATGTCCCCACTGTTATAGTCAGCGGTCCACTCACCCTTACTATTGGCCAACCTATCAGTGACGAGCTCATCATCCAAACACTCAAATTGGCACAAAAATTGTCCGACCAATTATTTTCAGTCAAGACAGTATCCCTGGTCGACGGCGATACAATTGAATTGGTCCTGACTAGTGGGATTAAAGCCATTTTTACTCCCAAAAAAGACGAAATGGCACAACTTAGATCATTGCAGACTGTTTTATCAGACGCTACAATTACAGCAGGAGTAAAGACTATAGATGTCCGCTTCGCTCAGCCTGTGCTAAGATAATTGTATGAAAAAGACTTCTCAAATCTCCGTAGTTGATTTAGGTTCCTCCAAGATCACTTGTGTCATTGCGACCCGCGGCGAAGAAGATACCTCTCTCCGAGTAGTTGGCGTCGCTAGCGTCCCAAGCCGTGGTATCCGTAAGAGCCAGATAGTCGATATCGAAGATGTCATCGAAGCCGTCACTGAAACAGTCGAAAGTGCCGAGCGGATGGCTGGCTTGGCTGTCAAAGAGGTTTCGGTTTCAGTCTCGGGATTGCATATCGAATCTCAAAATTCTAAAGGTTTAGTCGCCGTCCAAAATCCCGACGGAGAGATTACAAGTGAAGATGTTTCTCGCGTGGTAGAAGCCGCCAAAGCTGTTCCTCTGCCTACTGCTCGCGAGATCTTGCATGTCATCCCCAGATTCTTTCTTGTCGACAATCAAGAGGGGATCAAAGACCCTGTCGGGATGTCTGGAGTCCGCCTCGAAGCTGAGGCCCATCTCATCACTGGTTCCTCCGTCAACCTCAAAAATCTCAGCAAAGTCATGAGTGAGATCGGGGTCGACACTCGCTCTGTCACCTTCGCCGGACTTGCTTCATCAGTTGCGACTTTAAACGAAACTGAAAAAGAATTAGGTGTGGTCATGATCGATATTGGTGGTGGCACTACTAGTCTATGTGTCTATGTCGACGGAGCCCTTTCTCATTCTGCCGTGATCCCAGTTGGAGCCAAAAATATCACCAACGATATTGCTATCGGCCTCCGCGTTTCGCTAGATAGCGCCGAAGCGATTAAACGCAACCTTGCTCCAGAAGAGCATATTGCCAAAGTGCTGGACCCAAAAAATCCAAACAGCAAAAAGCAAGCCGATGAGATCGATTTGCACAAACTAGGATTAAAAGATGCTCCCAGAAAAATATCTCGCAAAGCCGTAGTCGAAGGCATTGTCAGGCCCCGCCTCAATGAAATCTTTGAGCTTATCAAAGCTGAACTCATCAAGGCTGGTATGGGTGGCAAAACTCCCGCTGGCCTGGTCCTTACTGGCGGCGGCGCCCTGACATATGGCCTTGGCGATACCGCCCGCAAAATTCTCAACATGCAGGCACGGATTGCTATCCCAAGCGGTCTCACAGGACTTGTCGACGAAATTAAAACACCCGAATACGCGACTGTCTCTGGTTTGCTAGTCCTCGCCGACAAAGAAGACGCTGCTCCTTCACATTCATCTTTCAAATTGCCAAAGTTTGGCGCCAAACTGCCATCTTCTCTCTCGTTCAAAAAAGTGGTAGACTTTATCAAGAGTTTCCTGCCCTAAATTCTAGACCTGCCCAACTATAATATGTTAAGATGAGAACTCTATGGGTCTAGTAAAACCAGATTTAAATGCAGTCGCCAAAATTAAAGTCATCGGTATCGGTGGTGGTGGGAACAATGCTGTCGCCTCCATGGTCACGACCGGCAAAATCAAAGGGGTCGAATTTGTTGCAATCAACACTGACTCGCAGGCACTCTTAAACAACCCCGCGACAGTCAAAATTCAAATCGGAGAAAACCTAACCAAAGGTCTAGGTAGTGGAGCTGATCCTGATATCGGTAGTCAAGCTGCCCAAGAATCGCGCGAAAAAATCAAAGAACTGCTCATGGATACTGACATGGTCTTTATCACTGCCGGCATGGGTGGTGGAACTGGTACGGGTGGTGCCCCGATCATCGCCGAGCTCGCCAAAGAGGCGGGTGCCCTGACCGTTGCCGTTGTCACCAAGCCATTTGCATTTGAAGGCATTCGCCGCATGAGTGTTGCCGAAGATGGCATTGAAGAGCTCAAGAGCAAGGTAGATACTCTCATCGTCATTCCCAACCAAAAGCTCATGGATGTCGTCGACAAAAAGATGACCTTGCAAGAAGCCTTCCGCGTGGCAGACTCAGTCCTCGGTCAAGGAGTCCAGGGTATTTCAGATCTCATCACTGTCTCTGGTCTTATCAACGTCGACTTTGCCGATGTCCGTGCCATCATGACCGACGCTGGTACTGCACTCATGGGAGTGGGTATGGGCACAGGGGAAAATCGCGCACAGATGGCAGCCCGCACTGCTATCTCTTCACCTCTTCTCGAAGTCAAGATCGACGGGGCGAGGGGCATTCTCTTCAATATTACCGGTGGCACAAGTCTGACCATGAACGAAGTCTCCGAGGCCG
>Ga0172380_10002978_pt1 | contig 24527 bp, 29 predicted proteins | sample Leawe162metaG_FD_119747 | JGI IMG/M metagenome (GOLD analysis project Ga0172380, IMG submission 119747) | Leachate microbial communities from a municipal landfill in Southern Ontario, Canada - Leachate well 162 metaG | ecosystem: Engineered > Solid waste > Landfill > Unclassified | place...
CCCCCGAGTATGAGAATTTTTTTCATATGAGCCCGATTTTCTGGAAGTCATGTTCCAGTACGCCCATAATAACAAAAAAATCTCAACACTGCCACAACTTAACCCCACAAACGCAATGACCTGAATAAATTGGCGCGCACCAACAATATATAGTACAAGCGGAATTCCAACTGCTGCGGCAAGTGCCGCAATCGAATGCCACCCATAATCCCACTGAAATGTTCGCCGCAGCGCCTGCCCTATCGTCACAAAACTTGACGACATTGCAATGACCGCAAAAAGATTTCCGATGATTATTACGTTTGACCCAACTGCCGATCCAAGGCCAATTGTTGCAACTTGTGTTGTTGCGCTTCCCGTTACGGCAACAACAACGACTGCAAAAATAACATATATCAAAATTGGCACAAGCGAACCTACCAAAACCGCTTTTCGAAGTGCCCCTGCATCGCTGCCAACAATCATTTCAAGTTCAGGAATTGCGGAGGTGCCATGAAATGCAAAAAGCAAAACACCGAACGGTAAAAGAAGCGATGCTCCAAAATGCGGCGCATACACCCACGTCGATACAGATTCCAGACTCTGCCACACCAAAATGCTAATCGCCGAAACCGTTGCAATGCTCATCCAAAAATCAAATCGCGCAATTGATTTTGAGCCACGCGCAATCACTAATGTTCCCAAAATAAAAAACAAAATCGTCCAAAAAATTGCAGGGCCGCCGAGCAATGCCGATAAGCTCTCGCCTTCCCCAATCAAATATGCAACCATGGCACCGATATGCAATACCAGAAAAACGAGCGCCATAAGCCACATCGCACGCGCTCCAATATATTTTCGTACGATTCCCGTGAGCTGCAAATGCGTTCGTGTTCGAATTACAATTTCAGCAATCAGTAAATGAACCGTACACATCACGAGACCCATTCCTAAAATATAAAAAATCCCAACCGCCGTTCCAACGCGCGAAACTACATACGGAATACTAAGCATTCCCGCACCAACAACGGTCGAAAAAAGAACTCCCGCCGCACGGATCCATGGCTGATTAAAAAATTGTCGTGCACCGCGAAAGAGCATAATCTTGTTGACTCATTGTACCGCGCTCGGGTGGTCAATAGCAACAACAATCGCATTGTGAATTCGAATCGCTGTAATATGGATATTTTTTTGCTCCACAAAAAATTTTCGATGCACGGCGCCGAGCACAAATGCACTTTCGCACACATTTTTTAAATCCTCTATATGAAGCTGCTGTGCAACATCATCGAGTGTTGGCAATTGAATTCGTGCATTAATATGGAGGAGTTTATGAAACGCCCGATTCATTTTAACAATTTGAGCGCCGCGCACAACCATAACAGGTCCGGGCGATGCCTGAAAAACTTCTTCATATGTACGAACCTCCTCGCGAAGATCTTGCAAGAGCGTTTGGTCGGCCGTTATATTTTCACCAACACCACGACAACCAATAATAACGCCGCCCTCATCAAACAGCGGATGTATATTCCATCGCATATGAATATACGATCCATCGCTCGCCGCAAATCGATTATTACACACCCCAAATGGCTTTCCTAAATTCACAATCTGCCAATAAATATGCCACGTATTTCGAACATCGTCGACGTGGATACAGCTCGTAAACGATTTTCCGACAAGTTCCGTCGGTTCAAATCCAAACACTGGTTTCACGGCATTATTTATTTCAACAATCGTTCCCCGCGCATCAAGTTCAAACGAAACGAGTTGCAACGTCTCAATCAACTGCTTATATTCAAGTTCCGCAAGCCGTCCATGCTCGCGAACTATATGTGTATCATGAACATTCTCAACGATAATCAGCGCACCATCAATTAAACCAAATTCATTTTTAAGCGGCAAAACTTTTCGATTATGAAATCCCGTAAACCCGTCAACAGTTGTATGACGCACCGAAAATTCAACGTGCGTTTCTCCACTTGAAAAAACTCGATCAATTATTTCTTTAAATCCCTGCTGTAATAAATTTGGGTACGCGTCAAAAAGATTTTGACCAAGCACCACATCTTTCGTAACAAAATTCGGCAACGCCGCCTCATTCACAACCAAAATAGTGTACGATGTATCGATCAAAACAAAACGTTCGCGCAAACAATCCATGACTCGTTGTGCCAAATCGGGGCGGACCGCAATCATCTCCGCCCGATGGATTCCGGGCTGCAACATATAAGCGAGGTTACGTGAGTAAACCTACCGTGATTTGAGTATACCACCGAGCGCTGCAAGTACAAATAGACCCGCCGAAACAAGGACAATCGTTGGTCCCGTTGGAAGCGAAAATGCAGCTGCGACAAATAGGCCACCACACATTGCAATCACCGCGCTAACAACGCTTAAAATCACCATCGAACGAAATGATTTCGCTAAATACTGCGCCGTTGCTGCAGGTAAAATCATAAGTGCGCTCATTAAAATTGCACCAACAACTTTTAAACCAACGGCAACAACTGCCGCAAGCACAACCAAAAATAATCCATCAACGAGACCAACTCTAACCCCATCAACGCGCGCCATATCTTCGTGCACCGCAACTTTTGTCAGCGATTTAAATGCGCTGAACAAAACTACCAGCACAACGCCAAGCAAAACAATACTAACGATAACGTCATTCGAATTTACCGCGATGATATCGCCAAATAAATATTGAAATAAATTTCCACGATATCCATTCATCAAACTGATAATCAAAACACCGAGCGCAAGCGTTGTTGAAAACAAAACTCCAATGATAGTATCAACTTCTTGTTTACCCGATTTTTGCAAACGCGAAACAAGCAAGCCAACAAGAATACTAACAATAACTGCACCGATAAACGGATGAACGCCAACGAGCAGCGCCAGCGCAACACCCGTCAAACTCGCGTGACTTACCGCGTCCGTAAAAAAAGACATGCGCCGAATTACAACAAAGACACCGAGCAGCGCCGCGGTTATCGCCATGACAATACCGACAATAATCGCGCGTTGAAAAAATGGAAGTGAGATAATCTCAAACATGGTGGTTGTGATTATGGTGCGGATAAACAGTTGCATGTGCACCATACATGCGCTCCAACGTTTCGGTTGTTAAAACCGTCGACGGTCGTCCGCTGCAAATCATACGTTGATCAATACACAAAACTTGGTCTGCGTATTTAAATACAACATCCAAATCATGTGAGATTAAAATCACTGTTTTATTTTGCGTTTTTCGAAGCTCGCTCAAAAGTCCGTACACGGTTTGACCCCCGCCAATATCAATTCCCGCCGACGGCTCATCCAAACACAGAACATTCGCATCGCCCGAAAGCGCATATGCAATTAAAACACGTTGCAACTCGCCTCCCGAAAGCTCTGCCATTTTTTTATCAACCAGATGTTCAGCGCCAACGCGCGCGAGCCACACATTCGATTGGGATTTTTTTGAACGAAACCAAAACGCCTCGCGAGATTTAAGTAAAAAAAACTCGCCAACCGTTACAGGAAACGATGATGAGATTGAGACTTTTTGCGGCACATACCCAATTGTAACGTCGGGCGCCCACGTGATTTTTCCGCGCGATTGCGTGAGTCCCAAAATCGCTTTCATAAATGTCGTCTTCCCAGCCCCGTTAGGACCTACAATCGCAAGCACCTCGCCACGCTGTAGCGATACCGAAACATCGTTCACAATTGCTGTGCCCGATCGTTGTACTGTTATATGTTCTGCCAATAAAATCTGATCTTCCATAGCTCCCCTTTTACAAAGAGCCACGCATAACGTGGCTCTTGTAGTATATCACGAGTAGTGTGATGTTATTTTGTTTTTGTAATCGGCGCGTCGGGAACTTTGATAATTTCAACGAGTGATGCAAAAATAGTTCGTGTTTTTGGATCATATGATCCGTGAACCTGAACTCGATAGCCAATATCAAGATCGTCGAATTTTTTATCGCCCCCGTCTTTCATTACAATTTCGGTGCGAGCACCAACTTTGATGTTACGCTGAGCAAACGCTTTAATACGATTGAGTGCTGTTGATTCAGTGATAATGACATCATGCGAACCCGCATTAATACCAATAACACTTCCTTCCCAAACTAATGCTTTGCTTGCCTTGCTTCGGTCAACACCTTCTGCAAGAGAAGCCGCCTTAATTGGAGCACTGGTTGATGCTGCAAACGTGGCCGTTGGAGCCACCAAAATCATTGCCGCGAAAACTACCGCTACAAGCTTGTAAGTCATATGTGACAAGGACTTTAGCATTTTTGCCCATTTCTGTCAAGTATTTGACCCCTAAAATAGCTTGTTTTAGCCAATTTTCAACTAGCGCGCCCACCCGAACCACAGTATAACGATCCACATCGCCGGAAGGAGGAATGTTCCCATCGGAAGTGCCTCGCCCGGCGCTCTTTTTTTAAGCCCAACGAGCGCGATCGCAGCAATTGCACCCAAAACGTGCGCGATAAGAAGTGTAATCCCAAGTTGCATTGGATGTGCTACTGCCGCGCCAACTATAAACCCGAGCGCAACATCACCGTCGCCGACCCACTGTCCATGCGAAATCGTATACAGGAAAAAATAAAAAATCGCGCCAAGCAATCCGCTCAGCAAAATGATTGCGATTGTCTCCGGCGACCACGTTGCAAGAATTGCGATGAACGCAACCACAACCGAAAACGCGCGCGGTACAACTGCCCACCGAACATCGATGTAAAAAAGTAGCAGCGTTGCAAACGACAAAATACACCACCACAACAAATCACGCATTTCAATAAAACGCCATGCCCCGACTCCAAAAAGCACCGCGCCGAAAATTTCCATTGACCAATCGGTCAGCATGATTGTTCCGCCACACGATCGACATCTACCGCCAAGTCCAAGATATGAAAAAATCGGAATTAGTTCCCACCACTCAAGTGTTCTGCGGCATGCGTCACATGCAGATCGCGCTTTGATTGATTTTCGATCCATAAGCGCTCTTCCGAGCCACGCAAGAAATGAACCAACTAATGCACCTAACCCAGCTAACAAAAAAATAGTCACAATTTTTTAAATCACATTATTCGTTTATCAATTATAACACATGGCAAGCACCCCCTCGACAAAATCAAAAAAATGCGCTACTGTACGTGCATGAAAGTTGCAATTATCGGAGGCGGCGCGGCCGGACTTATGGCGTGCGCTACAATTTCAGAACTCCACCCAGACGCAGAAGTTTTTTTAATTGAACGAAATTCCGAGCTCGGAAAAAAAGTTATCATCTCCGGCGGCGGTCGTTGCAATGTCACAACGGGAATTCGCGACATGAAAACATTATTTTCAAAATATCCGCGCGGTAGCAAATTTTTATCATCCGCATTCTACAGATTCCCTCCCGAACGCGTTTACGAATGGTTTGAAAATCATGGGGTTCCGCTCAAAATAGAAGAGGACGCGCGTGTGTTCCCTGTGTCGGACAACGGTCATGACATTGTTGGTGCGTTTGAAAAAATTTTTGCCCCATCACATACGAAAATTTTATTATCACACACCGCAAAATTTATTGAGAAAACCGCGAGTGGGTTTTTAGTGCACTGCACCAACCAATCACCACTCCCTGTCGACAAGGTCGTTCTAACAACCGGCGGCCAAGCATATCGCCACACAGGCTCCAGCGGCGACGGCTACGGATTTTCAGAACATCTCGGCCACACCATCACTCCACTCGCCGCAAGTCTCAGCTCATATATAACAAAAGATTCGTGGGTCAAAGAATTGGCCGGCGTTTCTTGGGGTTCGGCGCGACTCACCACTGATCGCCTAAAAATTCCTGACGTTGTCGGTCCATTTTTGTTTACCCATCATGGAATAACAGGTCCCGTTGTATTCGCTTTTTCTGCACTCACCGCGTTCGAAAGCGCGACTCCCGCAAAACCGCTCAAAATTTTTATCAATCTTTTTCCTGATTTGAATGCCGAGCACATGGAAAACGAAATTCGTGCTGCATGTAAACTCCACGCGAAACGATCGCTTGAAAACATAATCGCCAGCCTCGTTCCGAAATCACTTGCGAAACAACTCTGCGTGCATACAGCAATTTCCGGAGAACTCCATGGCGGCGAAATCAATAACAAACAATTTGAGCTACTCGCTAAAACAATGCAAGGACTTGAAATAGACGCAGTCGGTCGTGGCGCGGGCGACGAATTTGTGACGGCGGGCGGCGTTGAATTATCTGAAGTAAACCCAAGCACCATGGAATCAAAAATAACACCGGGATTATTTTTTGCGGGCGAAATTTTAAATATTGACGGCTTCACCGGAGGCTTTAATCTACAAGCATCCTGGGCAACCGGACGACTCGCGGGACTTTCAATCAGCAAATAAAAAAGACCCTTTCGGGTCATTTTTTATTGAGCGCAATTATTACGCAGCAACCTCTTCTGCAGGAGTAGCCTCTGTTGGTTCTTCTACTGGAGCTTCTACTTCTTCTACTGGTACTGTTGTATCGTCTTGCATAGTGTTGCAATTAGTGAATAATCCTGCGCTTTTTTATCAGCTTCGCGGACTATAACCCATACCAATCATTGTGTCAACCCCTATTTCTTAGCGAAAATTTTTAAAAATCAGATATAGGTAATAAACCCATGTAATAACGCCGAAAAACAAGAGAAAGCCGCACATGCCGATCCAAATATAAAAAGTCGTCGACGACATTTGCGCGCGGACGTTGAATCCAAACCAGATTCCAAGAATAAGCACAGCGACAAAAACAGTTACCCACGCAAAATTCGAATATCGATGTGCGATCATATCGAGATTTCGATCGTCCATATCTTGCAAAATATTTTCTAATGTTACCACACCATTATAGTGAACAAAAAAAATCTTGTCGATTTTCGCGCGAGCTGGTAAAATGCCTACATTAATCAGTATATTTTTTATTTATGCGAAAACAAATTCTCGCATCACTGGCCGGCGCACTATTTTTAGTTGGCGCAGGTTGCAGTAATGCCGCAACTCCTGCTGCGCCTGCAGCTCAAGCTCCCGTCCAAGCAGTGCCAGTAGCGCAAGCGCCTGCCGAGCCCGCATCTGACGCCCATCTTTCATTCATTCGCGGCAGTCTTGCAGCTGCAAATTTGACGGCATATAAAGAAGAGGTTGAGAGCGATGCAGCTGAAATGAAATCGGCAGCGTCAATTAGCGCCGCAACTAAATTTAAATTCAGCGGCGGTAAGGGTAGCGTTCGCTTGCTCGTTGTTGCAGCTAAATCGCCAGCAGAACTTGCAGCAGTTACAGCCGAAATTAAACAGCAATACGAGACACTTCAAAAACTTTCCAGCTCAGCTCGAATTGCATGGCTCGCGGGCGATGCAACGCATGCTGTTGTTTCAAACTGGAAAGTTAGCCCCGAAGACGATGCGTTAGCAGCACAAATTATCGCAGCACTCGGCGGCAGCGCTATGCCGACCGCCGCTCCTGCAGCTGCCGTTGCGCCCGCAGTTGAAGAAAAACTTCCAGCTGATACTGAAAAAGCATCTGCTGCAAAAGCAACGTTCAAGGTTGGCGATACTGTTGTTGCTCGCTGGAAAGCTGGAACTCGCTGGTGGGACGCAAAAGTAACCGCGGTTTCGGGCGATGAAGTTACCGTTAAATATTCAGATGGTGCTGTTGAAGTTTTGCCACCACTTTTGGTTGCGCACTTAAATCAGCCAAATAGTTCGATCGGAGCAGGACAGGAAGTTCTTGCAAAATGGTCTGACGGAAAATACTATAGCGGTTTTGTTCAGTCATATGATGACTCGACCGTAACCGTTAAGTGGAAAGACGGAAGCTCGCCTTCTAAGCTCCCATACTCATCAGTTGAGTTGCCAGGAAGATAAATCTCGGGTAAAAGGACAGGGTCTTCGGACCCTGTTTTTTATTTTGTGCGTGTTTTATAATTGCCTCATATGACTACAATTGTTTTGGGTGCGCCCGGATCCGGAAAAACTTATTTTGTTGAAAAAATTAAACCGATTTATTCGGAGATTTTTGATGCCGATTATGATATTCCAGGACTTGCTGGCTGGACTGATGCGAATGGAAACAGCGCGGTATTCCCTGCAGAGCCGACAATCGCGTGGCTTGATACGCATTTCTTTCGATGGAATTTAGATGTTTTAAAAAAGTTTTTAGAGGCGCATCCAAACGCAATTATCTGTGGCATCGCAGCAAACGCGTTTGAGCTCGCCTATCTTTTTGACCAGGCATTTTATTTACTTATCGATCCTGAGACACTGAAAACACGAATGCTTTCGGGTGAGCGAAAAAATAAGCGCGGAAAAAGTCTTGCGGAAATCGAACAAATTACGCGCGCGATTACCGAAGAACATCTTCCGCTCACGCATGCGTTCGGAGTTTCAATTATTGACGGGACGCTACCGTCGACGACTATTTTTAATTCGATACTGCCGATACACAATCGCAAAAATGATGAGTGATGCCACAGCTCCAATCACTTGAACGCTTGCGCGCTTAATAATTTGGTCGCCGAATAAATAAATCACGAGTGCATACGGAAAATATCCAATCACCGCTGTTATAAAAAATCGCATTGCATTAACCTGTGTAAATCCAAGCGCGAAATTTAGATAGTCGAGCAGTGGATTTGAAAAAACTCGCATCGCGATGAGCGTTACCATTTCTTCGCGCGAATTTAATGAATGTTCGATGGCACTAAATTTTTGCAGCGACGGAAACCGATGCACTAGTGGATTTTTAAAATACCGCGCAATCCAAAATGAGCCCATCGCTCCAAGCACAAGCCCCAGCCATGAATACACAAAACCGAATTGCCATTTAAACAATGCGATTCCAACTGAATCAATAATAATTCCCGGTATCGGGGGAATGATGAGTGCCAGCGCGCGAACTAAAATAAAAATAATCGGTGCTGCAAACGGAAATTGCTGCAAAAAATTGAGCAAGAAATCCTCCATATTTTGTCGATGCGCTAACTTATGCGTTCAATTTCGGAAGAAGCTTCCCTTCTGCGTGAAGCTTCGCAATATCATCAAATCCACCCAAAAATTCATCACCAACAACAATCATTGGCACACTTTGCCATGAATATTTTTCCTGCAATTCTTCGCGAAGTTTTTGGTTTTCCGACAAATCAACAACATCAAATGCGACGTTTAAACTAGAAAGCAGTGCTTTTGCACGCATGCAGTAGGGACAATTTGGGGTTGAGTAGATAGTTACTTGTGCCATAGATGTTATTTACTTGCAAGCGTGAACATTTTATTGTCTAACTGAGCTAATTTTGAACTCACCGCAGCTATATTTGTTTTTAACGTAGTATCTAAATTGCCATAAGAACATTCGCTATATTTTTGCTCAAAATAACTTTTTTTGCTTTCGAGTTTTAATTTGACCGATTCAGCCTTTTCTAGCGAATCAATTGTTGAAATATCAATGTCCATGATTTCATCAAATTCTCTACCTAATTGCTCCCTATCTGCCTGCACTGAATAAAAATCTTTATCAGAAACTGTAAGCATTGGTCGCTTGCTTTCACCGCTTTCTGGAGATTCAACTGCGGGCGACTCCGCTTTGTGTGGAGTTTCGCACGCGCCGAGCGCGCCAGCTACGCCTAATCCTAATGCAACTTTTGCTAGCATGTTTTTAAATCCCATAGATTCGATCGAGTTATTGTCCTATTTTATCACAGAAATAACTTTCCTAGGTCAGTCGACATATTTTATAATCTCTGCTGCAACTCCGAAAAAAGCGTTCATATTGTCATGAATTTTCTTTTCATCTTGTGCCTTAATTTTAATTTCACCAAAGGCTGACGTTCTAAACACGTTAATTTTATCACCTGAAATTGAAAATAATACCGCATTATTCGAAAATTCGACGGTAAAATAGCCATATTTATCTGCAACCTCGATGAACTTTTGCTGAAGCGCTGGTGTTAAAATTTTTATAATCTCAGTTGCAACAGTGGTTTTTTTATCAACAAAATTAACAATAAATCGTTCATTAAATTCAATAGACTCAAGTTCAATATTATTTTTATCAGAACGTTTTCGTACACCCTCACGAACAATAAATGGATATGCTATTTTCTTTTGCAAAGGCATAATCATAATAGTGTTCGTAAAATATTTTCGAGCCTTGCCGTCACCTACATGGTATGAATAAAGACTCATGTAAAAATCGAGTTTTTTCCCATTAACCTCATTAACTCCCCAAAATTGATCAGACACTGAATCATCCGAATCTTCATCGATTTCATCTTTTTGTAATATAGAAAAAAATTCTGCCAATTTCATGAGCCGATCGAATGATGGTTCTGGGTTATAAACCAATTTATTTTTCTGTGCAAATAGAATCTTAGTCATCAGTTTTTTTATTTCTGAACCAGATGTTATCATTGAAAATCCAATTAAAATAATAACAATCACAACAAACCCCACAATACTCTTAATGATTCCAAAAATTTCATCATCTGTAGAAGGCAAACTCAGTAGAAGCAAAAACAAAGTAGCTCCACCGAGCACCCATCGCAAACCTTTCCATATATGTAAAAACGGATGTTTTTTATACTCTTCAAAATCATGCACCACTTCATCTGTAATTTTCTTAAAATCTATTGACTGAACCGAAGTTTCTATAAGATCCCACATAGATAAATCAGATGATTTGCATCTTTTGTATTTCCTGGAGCAATTTTTCTTTTAATTCAAGCATCTCATTATTTGACGGGATTACAGCCGTAGATTCCCGAATACTTTTATCAATACCCCAATACGGTCCGTTCAAATTCAGATCATTCGCGTGTCGCGGAATTAAATGCCAATGCGCATGGTCAATACTATTACCCATCAATTCGTAGTTTAATTTAACTGGCTTAAATGCATTATAAACCGCTTCTGCGACAAGCGCCATTTCATGCAAAAATAAATCACGATCTACAAGTTCGTGCAATTCCCTCACATGTGTTTTGCTAATAAAAAGCGTATAACCTGCAGTGAGCTGGTGTCTCCCTAAAATAACAAAACCTGTCTTGAGTTCTGCAACCAAATTCTGATGTACTCCACGTTCTAATTCTTTTATTAGCACACAAAATCGACACTCCGTCATAATATTACAACCCAAGCCGTTTTTTTGTTGCACCGTCAGCTTTCACAAAACGTCCTTCGCGCATATAACGCGCGAATCGCTCAAAAATTATCCGTTCAACCTGCATTTTGTGATCGATTGCGTCATTTGGTTTTAAATTGTTATCGAAAAACCTTTGCAAATCTTGTGGTGTACTGAAAATAGACTGAATGATCCCAAGCTTTGGACGGCGGTCATTTTTTTGTTCACGTTTCACTACAAGGCGAAATAGAATCTGATCTTGAAAAGATTCTAAATATTCAGGAATGCCGTCACGATCTAATAATTTTTGCGCAGCCTGCGTTTGATAATTTATCTTTTCAACCCCACCGTGCAGTGGATGCTCCGCTACAATGCGCTCTGTTTTATGACGCAAAACCACAACTTCAGGATGGCGTCCGTCTACATATATGCGCGCAGTCATTAAATTATTCACCGCGGGTACAAGAAGATTATCCCTTCCGATTGTATGTTCTGGATCAACAAAAAATATTTCAAGAACATCATCACTCACCCTTCGAATCAAGAATTCATGCGGATGTACACGTCCGTCTTCTGGGCGCCCTACAATTTCAAGATGCTCATACATTTCGCCATGTACAAAATCAGCACTGCCCTCAATCAGCGTTTTTCGAACGCCCTCAGGAAGCAGAGCCTCAAGAATTTTATCTGCGTCTAACAAGTGCTCCGTATGAATTGGCGCTCGCAATCCTTCAAGATTTTCTGCCACCTCTCGAACATATTTTGGATCTACGGCTTTTCTTACAAAACCTCCAAGATCTTTGATTTCAAAATGTCCCATATATTGACCTTATTTTAAACGAGTATATCATAATGACTACAGGATTTAACTAACAAATTCAAAACAATTCATTCATTAAAAAATGTTCGTACGATATTCTGTACCATTTCTTCAAGATGGTTTGCCGAATCTTTATCCAATTCAATGAGTCCGACGCGTTCGCGCTCATCACTCATTCTCGGATCACTTAAAAAATTAAGATATCGTACAAAGTACGCCTGATCGATAATAAACATATTCACGAGTTCGGCCAAATCCTCATGCGTTTGAACGTTTGGACCCAACCGCTTGTAGTATTCGAGATTGCCCAGTGCTGAAATACCAACCCCACCTTCCCTCATTGCTCGCATCTGATTAAAAAAATCCATTGCCGCACTTTCAGGCTTAATGTGATAATCCACTACCGAGTGAGCCAATTCATGACTTAAGCGATACACCACACTTTTATTTCCACTAAATCTCTGATGCTCAAAAATAATAATCTCTGCTAATTTCGGTGGTATTACCGCAACGCCAAGTGTGATAGCCTGGCGCTTAGATTGCGCGGAAATTGTCCGAGTTATGCCTGCCCACGAATTCGAATCAAGTTGAATTGACGAGGGTGACAGCACACCCCTTTCGACGAGTCTATCGAAAACATGCGCACTGAGCTCTGTTTCTATTTTTAGTAAATTAAATAACTCTATTTTATACTTCTCGGCGTTTTGATTTGCGAGCTCGGGAGTAAGGTTCGGGCCGCCTTGAGCCATGATAGAAAATTTTGGTTCACCAGACATACGTAAGATAATAACAACCTATTTTGAACAAAGTATACACTAATCTGCAAACTTCAGAAATTCGATAGAATCAAAAAAACAGACTTTTTACACTGCCTCTCGATATTCACAAAATTGTATTAGCAGTTCACTCAAAAATGATTACCCCCATAATAGTATCCCGCAAAGCGTAGCCCTCCTTTGCCTTCACCCCATAGCCAGCAACCCAATTAGTTCGATCAACCTTCTTTTCGTCGTCTGTTAATTGAGCAAGTTTATTGCCATCATAAATAATAAAAATGTTTTTTGATCCTCTAAAATACTCAAGACACTTTTGTGGCGATTCAAATTCAACACAAATGCCCGGGCTTTCTGAGTTATAAGATGCTTTGCCACCATAAACATCTAAGTGCGCTAACAAATCTTCTGTTGAGCTATTTGGATCAACTTGAGCAACACGAAACGCCAGATTATGATTTTCTGGCAACCCGATGGACTCAGAAAAAATTTTTAATTTATGAATTACGGCAATGTAATCATTAATACGATCAGGAGAAACATGTAATGAACCACCAACTCTTGGCAATGCGGAGTTTAAAACTGACTCTCTAAAAAAACGCACCAACATTTCATTTGGGTTTTTTAAAGTCCATATTCCACCATTTCTCCACATACCCAATACCTGAGCATTTTCTGCTCCTGAAAATATGAGTGTTGGTATTTTTTCGCGCTCTTTTTGAGCATCGCTCTGTGCCGGAAGCGACAATGCCTCCCGAATCTGATCATGTGTTAATATGTGAGATTGCGGTAGAGGCTCATCTATGTCTTTTTTCTGAATTGGATACTCTTTCATATTTTATATTATATCAAAAGCCAAATAATACAAAAATACAGCTCTTACCCTGAGCTTTGATACTATCATGCCTAACTAGTTGAGGAGGTCAAAAATATTTGCACAAGGAAAACGCATACAAATATGATACATTTGACACCGAAACTCAACATTGCTATTGTATCTATATGAATACAATCATTGTGAACAATTGGCATTATAACCACGAACTTCATTGGCGCGTTGGTTTTTTGCTATAAGATAATACTCATTACTTATTCCACCAAACACCTTCTCGCCGAAGGTGTTTTTTTATCTCTATGAATAACATCAAAATGGTCCTGTTCGATATCGACAACACATTAATCTTCGGTGAAAAAGCGTCGACATTATATGCGCAATATTCTGTGATACTTGAAAATACACTTGCAAAACTATTGGGTGTTACGCATGCGGCTGCAAAACAAATTGCTGACGAGCACCGAGCGCAACATGGAGGGCGCGGCGAACTTGCATTTGAAACATGCGGATATGATCTCACCTATTGGCATGATGCGCTTATACAATTAACTCCGTCTAACTATTTAGAACCACTACCACAAACGCAAAAGTTGCTCGAAAAATTACGATCTGAAAAATATATTGTTGGTGCAATTACTGACGGACCAGAATTACTGATCGAAAAATTATTTTCCGCAACACGCATCGATCCGGCATCGTTTGACTTTATTATTGGGTGGAAGCGGGGAAAACAAATGCCAAAATACGGATTATCAACCATATTTGAGCAGGTCTGCGACTCGCGAAATATTGCTCGAAACGAAACAATCATGATCGGTGATTCGATGGGTTCCGATATCATCCCTGCTAAGCGCGCCGGACTTCAAACATTACACATTGGCACAACAATTTCTGATGTAACTCAATTAATTAATTACCTATGAAACTACAAACAAAACCACTCATCATCGATACAGATCCCGGACACGATGATGCTCTGGCAATCATGCTCATACAAAAATCGCAGCGCTATTCGATTGAAGCTGTAACGACCGTTGCTGGAAATAACCCCATTAAAAATATCACGAATAATGCGCGATACATTCTCGATCTGCTCGACTGCACTGCGCCACTATATTCGGGTGCAAAAAAACCACTTCGCCGAAAATTAATTTGCGCAAATGTTCATGGCGAAAATGGGCTTGCAGGAGCAAATATTGTAAAGAATGAAAAACTAAATGGTCTTGCGGTTGATAAAATTATAGAGATCGTGCGAACAAAGCCCGGCAAGGTTTCAATTCTTGTGATTGGTCCTCAAACAAATATCGCACAAGCATTTTTGAAGGATCCTGAATTGCCAAAACTGATTAAACAGTTGGTAATTATGGGAGGCGCAATTGAAGTTCCGGGAAATAAAAATTCTGTTGCCGAATTCAATGTGTTTGTTGATCCTGAGGCTGCTGATATTGTATTCCGTTCAGAGGTCAAAAAAATAATGATTCCACTCGACGTGTGCAATGACATTTTTTTGACGCTTGCGGATTTTAGACGTCTCAAAAAAACAAAATTGTATGCGCCCCTCATGTCGATGATGAAACACTACATTTATGGCATCAAGATATTTGAGCGAACAAAAGGAGCTCTCATGTATGATCCTCTGGCCGCGTATTATTTACTGAATCCAAGCGCCTATCAAACAAAACAAATGGATGTACGTGTCGAAACAAAAAGCGAATTGACGCGCGGCATGACTGTGGCGGATCGCAGAAACTGGGGTGATAAGAAATACAATGTCGAAGTTGTTACGAAAATTAATCGAGAAAAATTTGTCGAGGACTTTATTTCAATCCTTAAATCATAGCCTATGAACTCAACACTTTTTATTGCCGCAACGCACGGAGATGAGCCAATTGGGGTTCGTGCCTTACAACACCTTTCACAAACAATGTCTGGTTTACATTGGATTATTGGAAACGAAAAGGCCTATGATGCGGGTACACGAGAATTCGAGGGAAACTTAAATCGAACAGCTCCCGGCGTGTATGGTGCGTCAAATTATGCGACCCGCCGTGCCGCAGAAATCATCGCGCTTTCAAAAAACTATCGACATACCATTGATATTCATGGCACCATAGCAGATACGGGGATTTTTGTAATTATTACAAATCCTACAGAAGAAAATGTAGCTCTTGCCACCTCACTTGGCATTCGCAATATTGTTATCTGGCCCGCATCTTCGAAGAAGCCCACCGGACCGCTCACCAAGTTTGTTCCCTGTGGCGTTGGAATTGAGTGTGGGCCTAAAGATTCACCAGAAATCCAAAACGAATTAGTTGCGACACTTGAACGTTTTTTGGTACAAACAACCGAGATAAAACATGTTGAGGAAAAACCTGTTACTCTTTTTGAAGTGTATGGGACACTTCGAAAACCAGAAGCCCTCGTTCAGCTCAAAGAATTTCAGGAGGTTGAAATTGATGGGGAGAGGTTTGTGCCACTATTAATTGGAAGATACCCCGGTGTTACGTGTTATAAGATGCGCATAAAGCGCACAAAATAACGTATCAACTATCTTCCGAGCGCTTTATGCAACTTATCAATTTTTGATTGAGCACGTTTGCCCAATTTTTCTGTAACTTTAATTTCGGCAAACAGCGCCTGCATAAAATCTTCTGATGTCATTTCACTATGTGTGTGCAAATATCGAGGAAAATTTTTAATAAATGCAGCAGCGTCAGGATCTTGAGAAATCCCTGTTTGTTCAAGTACAGAAATAATCTCTGCATCAGACATTTCAGGATTAAGCTGGTCAAAAGCATTTTTTATGACAGGAGAATACCGCTCTAAAATACGTTCCGGTTCTTTTTGAAATATGTTCTCAAGCATTCTCACGTCAGCATCACTCAGCATGCCCCGCATCAATGTAATATCTGAAAAATCATAATCACGGCCCGACTCAACTTTGTGATATGCAACAATTGCAGGATGGGATAAATGTATCGAACGTCCATTTTTTGCAACATGTGTATGATTAGTCTCAAAATATTCTTTTGGAAAAGTCACACCACTATATGGAATTGTTACAGATCCATCAGCGCCTCGCTGCAAAACGTGTAAATCAATAAAATTAAGTTGGTCAGAATTACTACTAATTTTTCCGTCAGCATTCAGTCGCACGATTTGTAATTTGCCCAAATTACGCTCCTTAATTTCGTCGGCAGAGACGATCTCAAGGCACCGTTCAGTTTCTGTATACCGATCTCGATCGACATACACAATCGCCGAGCCTCTCGCATACAACTGTTTTTCGAGCGCTGGTAAATTATCAACCGAAATGCTCATGTCCACATCCTTATGATCGCGAATAAAATTACCGTCCTCCTGATATAACGAAACATTAATCGCGCCATCTAGCCACCAACCAAAATCCGCCCCTGCCATAAGCTCCCCGAGCTCACCAAGGTCTTTTTCAATTTCAGCTTTACGCTCCGGAGAAACTTCTGCATATCGACCCGTTTGCGCATCAAATGTTGCACCCCCAAGATATTCTTCAAAACGCGGCAAAAACTGAACTTTATTTTGGTCAGTCTGTGTTTCTAAGGCACTTTGAATGCGTTCAGTCCTGTCAACAACTACTGGTTCGTTTAGCAGAGGCTCCACACGTGTTGGTGTAGTTTCTGTTTCCAATTCTGCCAATGATAGTTTTGGATCGTGCGACATATGTGCCTATTTTATATCAACATCGGATGAAGTAAAAAAATCTAAATCATCAGACAAGCGATGATGCAAATAATATTCAGCAAGTGCAGTGCCTCCACTAAAATAGAATTTTTGTGCAAGCAGCGACTCGCTAAAAAAATGAAGCGCCTTTTGTTGGCGCGCTGTTAGAATTTTTTGTTCCATACAATAAGTTCAAGTGCTGCACGCTTATTTTCGTCAATACGAAGTTCGGGTAAATATTTACGGAGCAACCGCTTGCTTAATTTGCGTCGTCCAACACCAAAATTAATGAGCCGCTCAAGCGCCCATTTTTCATCTTTTTCTGCCTGTTTTTTTGCCGCATTTGGCGTATAATCCCAAAACATACAGATATATCATACAGAAATTTTATTTTTTAAGCAAAAGACAAGGTAAACAAAAAATCCCCACCTTTCAGTGAAGAAAGTCAAAAATATTTATATAAAAGAAGTGTTTGCGGACTATATAGGCGATTTCAAGATCAGAAAAACATCTATAATGCCCTATATACGCAGTTTTTGCCGTAATCGGAATTTACACGCCCGTAAAACTTCCACAATGCTAGCAAACAGCAACTTTTTGTCATACCACGGAACAAATCTCCACCGTCCACCGATGTTACAGAACCACTTGATGGCGCGGACAATGTCACGCTGCTCAAAGCACCAAATCATGTTACGCAGTAGATAACCCATATAAAAACAATCTGCACCTCCTGGGATTATCGGGCGAATCATGACTGATGTATTAGTGAGTTTTGCACGAATTGCACGTGAAAAATCAACGCCAACATGCGAGGCCAATCGAAACCACACGTTTGCGCGCAAATCAGCTTCGACTAAATAGTACTGACCATCTTCGTTACTATGCATATATGTCATTGACGCAAAACCATCAATGGTGAATGCAGCTCCTATGGTCTGCACATGTGTTTCGATTTCGGGTGAGCTAAAATAATTCCGATCAAGCGCTACATTAAACTCAGTTCCAACAGTGCGCATAACGCGAGAAGCTGCATATGCTAGAAGCTCACCTTTATTAAATAGCGCCTCAACAGAAATACACGAACCCCTGATATATTTTTGAAAAACAATATTATTTTTTTGTTCTGCTGAAAGCTGCGCAAACGCGGTTTCTGCTGATGCAAAATCTTCGCATTGAAATATACCATTACCTCCCCCACCTGTATCAGTTTTAATGAGCATCGGAAATGATACGTCGTGAATGATTTGTTTCAAATCGGAGCCAACATTGTAAATAGCATATGCTGGCGTACGAATATTATGCGCGGTGCACATGCGCGAAAAACCTGCTTTTGATCCGAGCACGGAACGATTGGAAAGATCAAAGAGTGGAAGTAGTTGACGTGCAATACAGTTGTCAGTGACTCTAGTATTTATTACCTCGAGCCCACGCTCATCAGTGATTACAACCCAATCGTACTGTTGCATAGCAATATGTTGCTGTAGCTTCTGCACGAACACATCGGGATCTGCTGAATCACAATCAATCCACTGATCCCAAAAACTATTTTTCAATAGCCATGAATTTTTTGTACAAAATACATCAACACGTGCGCCAGCTGTTTTGAATAAGTATGGAAATTCTGCCGGAACTTCCGTACTTTTAAAATTGACGAGGAGGACATGAAATTGCTGTTGCGTTTGTAAGGACACACTCGATAGCTACAAAATGATGCAGCTACGGTATCATAAAAATAGAAGTGATGGAACTTTCTTGTACAGATATCAGACGAAAAAATCCATCCTTTTGAGATGGATTTTTTCGTCTGGCACGCCGTCGTGGAAGAAGTCAGGAAGTTTTGTATACCACAGGAATCACATGCTTAAGAATTTTCTCATCTCTTCAGCAAAAGGCACTCTGATTTCAGGTTCCGATTTTGTTGGCCCCCACAACTCTACATGAAAATTATCTCCAACATATCGTGGAATTACATGGGTGTGATAATGGAAAGCATGTTGATCCCCTGCAGGCTCGTTATTTTGTACAATTGTAACACCATCACATTTTCGCAACTCTTTCAATCCAAAAGAAACTTTTTGAACTAGCTCGTTAACTCTGCTCAAATACTGTGTCGGTATATCAAAAATGTTTTCAAAATGTGGCAAAGGCACCACATTCACATGATGTTCATTGCCTTTAATTGCTCTTGAGTTAATAAAGCAAACAACAAGATCGTCTTGATAAAAGATATCACTTTTTTTAATCCACACTTTTTCATTATCGATCCCCTGAATAGCGCAGCAAATTGGGCAGGAGTAATCTTGAGGTGCATGAGAATATCTATTCATATTATTTCATCATCAATGTTATGAGCGCAATCATTTGATCTTTTTTTCTCGGATCACTTTCCGCAATCAGAAGTGTTAATGCTGTTAACGCACTTGGATTAATATTTTTTCTACCTTTGATATTTTCCTTTCGCAAAAACCAAATAAACGCAAATGCGCCCGAACGCTTATTACCATCGACAAACGGATGATTTTTGACCATAAAATACAAAAGATGTGCAGCTTTTTCCTCTACTGTTTGATACAAAAACTTTCCTCCAAATGATTGCATGACATTACCCACGATACCCTCAATCGATCCGTGAGTTTTTTCTTGAGCAAAAATTTCCGTCGCTGCTCCTTTTTTAATTAACTCACGGCGAAGATTTGATATCGCATCAGCCAACTCAAGACCACTTAATGTAATTGACTTCTTATTTGTACCGACGACCCTCAAAGATTCTTTATCATATGCATCAAGCGACACCCACGTGCTTGAAAATTCTTTAATGAGTTCGAGAATTGATTTTGGATCAAGTGTTATGTGTTCTGGCAACAATTTCTGAATCGTTTCAACAGTTTTAATAAATTCCTGATAATTTTTCTGAATTTGTTTGCGATTTATTGCATACCCTTTTGTAATGTGTTCTTTAAGTATCTTGGTTGCCCATTTACGAAATTCGATGGCGGTTTTAGAGTTGGTTCTGTAACCAACAGCCAAAATAATATCGAGATTATAAAACTGTACGTCATAAACTTTTCCATCTCCTCCAGTATGTGCAAATTTTGCACATACTGCTTTTGCATCAAGTTCTTTGTCTTTTAAAATATTACGAATATGCTTGGTCACAACCGACCGCTCCACATCAAATGCATCAGCTATTTGACTTTGAGTTGCCCAAATAGTATCTTTTTTAAAATCTCCCCGAAATTCAATCGCACCATTTTTTGCTTGATAAATAATAAGATTGCGACGCATTTTTTTATTATCTGTTTTCATACAACCTTTAAATCAGAACCAGTTTATATTTATATCCTACACCACCACGAAATAACGCGTCAAAAAATTAAATTATTTCAGCCAGAAAATCAAAACCCCCACTTTCGTGAGGGTCTCGAGCACGCCGTAGTGGAGGAATTTAGATAGATTTGTATAAAAGAAATCAACACAAATACAGTGGCGAATTTGGCTAACTAATGCTTATCACACAATATTTGTGAGATCATTTCTCTCGGCACAATTCTAACTTTTATTTCCTGCGTTCCAAGCATATTCAAACGAACAAGTCGATGAAGTCCGTCAAGAATTAACCATCTTCTCTTGTTTTCCATTATATCGATTAGATAAGACAGATCAGCCTCCATAATTTTCTTAAAATGCGTTGGTTCCTTTTCTGGATGAGCTATCACCTCACTAGGCTTCAGATTATATTCATCCGCCCCCTCGCTGTCCCAGAACGGAATGTCGAAGTGCCACGCGAGATCCGACATTGGCATGCTTGTAACAGGAATATCCAAAGCCCAAACCTTCTTATTGTCCCAATCGAAATCAAAGCCAACGTCTTGGATTATTTGAGGAACAACACTCATATTAAAATTCCATCAGATATGTCATGCCATCATTCCAATCTGGATTTAGCACTTTCTTAAAACCTAATTTCTCATACAATGCCTGTGCTGGCAGATTTTCATTCTCTGTCTGAACAACAGCACCACGCAAGCTATAACTTTTTGCAACATCAATTACAGATTGTACCAATTTCCGGCCCAGTCCTTTTCCCTGTTCTTTTGGATCCACGAATAATTCAACAATCAGAACAGTACTTGGAAAACTTACGAGTGACTTTTCAGTTGCTCCAACGTAGCCCGCAAATGATTTGTCGCCAAAGTTTTTTGCAATAATATGAATGCCCTTTTCATTTACCAAAGTTTTGAGCTTCGCAAGATAATTCTCAGGAAAATAAAATTTTAATTTGCCGTGTGAGGCTGATTTATCCGCCAAAATATCCAGTTCTTCTGGCGATATGATGCGGTCAAAAACAAAATGCGGTTCAGTGTCAAATTTTAGTTCGTGTGACATATGTGACCATTCTATATTAATCCTGTTTAAATAACAAAAAACAGAGCTCTCGCCCTGATCTTTGATGTTCCTGACTTTTTATACTAGACCTGACTGGTACACAGTCATCGAAGAAGTCAGAAATAATTTTTTACTATACTGACAATTCTCTCTCATCAAGAGTCACTATTCTGGCTAAATAATTCTTGCAATTGTTGTATCTGGGCACTATTTAGTGTTATTGAAACTTCTTTAAGATAATCCGACAAAACCTTTTTTGCACTATTTTCCATAGTACTAGCAATCACAGTTCTATCAAAATGTTTTTGTAAAACACTGATTACATCATCTTCTTTTTCGCCTACTGCAATTAATTCTTGTTTAATGAGCGCGCGTTCAGTTTCAGATTTGCTTAATAATAAATCTACATAACCCGTTTCAAGAATGAGATTAACAAATCCATCCGCTGCCTTCTCAGTATCACCTTGATAATTTATAGCACCAAGAATTTGAAGAATAATATTTTTAATACCAAGTATTTTGTTCATAAATTTACTGTTTTTTAGCCGACATATTTTCAAGAACTATAGCAATTAGAGCTGTGGCAAGATAAGTGGCGACTCCAGTAAGAAATACATCGCCGGGTTTAGGGAGAAAAATCTCATCAATGCCAATACTTGGTAGTGTTATTCTTTTATTGAAAAAGGATAAAAGAATAGGGATTGGTATCGTCATTATAACTCCAGAACTCGCTAATACACCTACGATTTTCTCTCGATACCTTGTTAAAAAATTATCAGTTGCAAAAGTTGGTGATTCTGCAAACGATTCTTTATGTGATTCACCTAAGCCCTGTTCACCCTTATTTTTCGCAGCGATACGCTCCCTAATAGAACTGTATATGCTTTTGAGCCCTTTAATATCCCCTAACTCATGCGCAGCATAGACAGCAGAGATCTCCTCACTCGTCATTTCACCGAGTTGCTCACTAAGCTCAGCATATAATTTATTTTGCTCACGTGAATCACGACCAACATTACTCTTTTGCTTTAACCCACCAACAGTAGCGCCCTTGATAGCTTCGATACGCGCCATCTTCACTTCATCTGCAGAAACCTTAACGTGAGCAGTAGTAGCTTCATCTAACACCGCGCTAACTTTGCCAAGAGCAGCACCTACGCGAGCCCTATTTTGTGAAACCATTTGATCCAGTTCTTGCTGATTTTGCGTAGCAAGAGTTGAATATTGAACAGCTGATAATTGCAGTGCCTTACGTACACTCTCGCGTTGTGTATTCACATCTTGAGTTTTTTTTATAATTTCATCTAAAACACCCATATTCAATTAACTGTTTAAAAAAAGTAATAACTGTAGTGTGTATATTTTACCCCCCTCCGAACTAGTGAGTCAAACATAATACGAGCAACACTATTCAATAAGATACAAAAAACAAGGCGCTCGCCCTAATCTTTGATGTTCCTGACTTCCTATACTAAGTTTACCTGGCACGGGCGGAAGGAATTTCGCGTCGCTTTGCTCCTTGGACGGGGCAGCGCAGGAATGCTACTAGCATTCCTGCGGCGCTCGCCAACGGCTCGCTGATGCCCGTTCGATTCCTTCTAACACATATCAGAAGTAAAAACCCCACCATAAATGGTGAGGTTTTTACTTCTGGCACGCCGTGGTAGAGGAAGTCAGGAATATTTGTGCTACGAAAGTGTGTGTGAGTGCAGGTGAAAAAGATTAATTAATCATGATAATTACGAATACTCTGCCGACACCATCTTATTTCTTTATCACTCGATAAAATATTGGCACGCAACTCTCGCTCCTTAAGGCGATAACTCATTACCTCAGCACGCTGTTCATAATTCTCTGTATCCTCATCATAGTGCTTCAATTTTAACTGCGACATCAATAAATAGATTTGCTCAAGTTCATCTGAATCTCTTTTCTGATTTGAAACAAGATTCTCGATATGCCGACTAAAAAATGATGTTCTGATCGATTCATTAATCGCCCATTCCATTACATCGGAGCCAGCAGCATCTGCAACCCTCTCAGCCTCGACATATCTTAGATATTCGTCATGCACGAGCGCCAAACCTTTCTCAAGTTCTATATTAGAATATTCAACAGAAGTAGTTTGCATCGCCTGCGATGATGAACCAGCCTTACTCATTTCCACGACATCATTAGGTAGTGGCGATTTTGAAAAACAATTAACCATTCCATACTCTTTAAAGAACGGAAATATGCCTTTTGCATCAATTTCCATTACGTCAGATACTGCTACCATAAATATACCATCCTCTGGAACAACTCGAAATGCTTCAAGTGCAATCGCCCTATGATAGTCTTCATTTGATACAACTGTTAGATCAAACGATGTTATTACAATATTCTTCGAACCTGTGGGTTGCTGTCTCAAATATTCCAGAGCCCCCGCATCAGATATCACGATTTTCTTTGCTTTCTCTTGCTGATCAGGCGTCAGATTAATAGTGTGTCGGATCTTATCCTTTTCCATGCGCTTTGCCGTGAACGGATCAACCAGAGTTATACTACGCACATCAATTGGATGAGGAGCTTCATACCCTTCAAGCCCAATTAGGCGTGCAGCATCATCGTATCCTGAAAAACCTGCTGCAAGATATGCAAAATCAGTACCTTTAAGTTTTTCGTGATAAAATTCAAACATTCCGTCACTACACCAAAGTGTGGTACCCCCAACTAAATGCAAAAAAACTCTAGAACCATTACCGACATCACTCTGGGGAAATACATCGCCCAATAATCCTACACTCGGGTCTAAATTTGATTTATCCAATTTAACCCACCATCCATCATACTGTTTTTTCCATTTTATACTCCATTCGTCTTCCTCGTATCTTCGTTCGATGCCGAGAGTCTCTCG
>Ga0172380_10002979_pt1 | contig 24518 bp, 19 predicted proteins | sample Leawe162metaG_FD_119747 | JGI IMG/M metagenome (GOLD analysis project Ga0172380, IMG submission 119747) | Leachate microbial communities from a municipal landfill in Southern Ontario, Canada - Leachate well 162 metaG | ecosystem: Engineered > Solid waste > Landfill > Unclassified | place...
ACCCGTTAATTTCAGGAATTATGTATCATACATTGAAGAATACGTTGGAGTCAACATCAAATACATCTCGACAGGACCGTCACGAAACGAGATTATAACGAAATAAAAACTTTATAGTTCATTAAGTTTTTTGTTGATATTAATAAATAAATTCTTTAATTTAATCTGTTTACAAAATTCAGCACTACCTTAATTTGAGTAAATCATAAATCAAAACTATTAAATATAACTAAAAGCAGTTATCTAAAACTGCATTGTCCACCCGGACAGGAGAAATAAAACATGAAAATTTACGTTGGAAACATTTCCAGAGAATCCTCAGAGGAAGAAGTGAAAGAACTGTTCACCAAGTACGGTACGGTTGAAAACTTTAAACTTATCAGAGACGTTAGTACAGGAATGATTAAAGGCTACGGTTTCGTTGACATGATAAATGAAGATGAAGGGCAGAAAGCAATTGACGAGCTGAATGGCTCTGACTTTAAAGACAGACCTTTAACAGTCAGCCTCGCCAATCCGAATGCTGCTGACAAAAAGAAGAAACCATTCACTAAAGGAAAGAGCGGAGGATTCCAGCCAAAAAGCCCGGGCGGATTTAATAAAGGCGGCGGTTACAAAAGCGGCGGTTTTAAAAGTGGTGGTTACAAAAGCGGTGGATCATTCGATAAAGGTCCAAAGAAACCAAACCCCGACGGAGGTAATGTTAACGGCAACCGTGAAGGCGGAAATGATATAGGCGGATTTCACTACAACAATTACTAGTTGGAAGGAAAGAACTTGGAATTGTGTAAAATAGAACACTGATTTACACGGATGAAGCAGATTTACGCTGATTAGAACCACTAGAAAATATAACCGCAGAGGGCGCAGAGAACGCAGAGTATGAGATTTTATTTATTGCTAAGTGCAAAGAAATATTTTCACTACTAAGGCACTAAGGGGCACTAAGAAAAAAAGAGGATTTCAGGGCACTTAGTAGACTAAAAAAGAACACTAGCTCATTGCTGATGGATGATATTTGAAAATTGCCGTTGATTATGTCAACGGCAATTTTAATTACTGTATTAAAAGCATTTTAGCTGAAGCTCAAACAATAAGTTAGCATAACGCTGAACAATTAATCTTCAAGAGTAGAGATATTTCCCGGGTCCTGACCGAGTGCTTTTGCCTTGAGCAGTCTTCTCATAATCTTGCCGCTTCTTGTCTTTGGCAATGAATCAACGAACTCAACATTCTCCGGTTTAGCAATCGGACCGACTTCATGACCGACGTGTTTAATCAGTTCTTCCCTCAAGGCTTCGGATTTTTCAACTCCTGCTTTTAATATCACATAAGTATGAATTGCATTTCCTTTAACTTCGTGAGGAAGACCTATAGCAGCTGCTTCAGCGACATCGTGATGACTTACGAGAGCACTTTCGATCTCGGCAGTTCCAAGTCTGTACCCCGATACTTTTAATACATCATCAGTTCTTCCTATTATCCAGAAATATCCGTCCGCATCCCTCCTTGCTGAATCACCCGTCAGGTACATCCCATCGTATTTACTCCAATATTTATCTATATAAGCCTGCGGGGCATTGTAAATCGTGCGCATCATAGAAGGCCATGGTGTTTTTACAACAAGGTACCCCTCTTCATTGTCTTTTGCTGGGTTTCCTTCCTCATCAAGTACATCCATCTTAACTCCGAAGAACGGTCTAGTACCCGAACCCGGTTTCAAAGGAACAACAGGCGTCGGCGTTATCATAAATGCGCCCGTTTCAGTCTGCCACCATGTATCCATAATCGGACAGCGTCCCTTACCGATAATATTGTGATACCATTTCCAAGCTTCGGGATTAATAGGTTCACCGACAGAGCCGAGCAGTCTCAACGAACTTAAGTCATGCCTGTTGGGCCATGCATTCCCAAACCTCATCAGACCCCTTATTGCCGTAGGAGCAGTGTATAAAATTGTTATACCGTACTTTTCAATTAACTGCCACCATCTATTCGGGAAAGGATAATTTGGCGCTCCTTCAAACAGAAGCTGCGTCGCACCGTTCAGCAAAGGACCATAAACAATATAGCTGTGTCCCGTTACCCAGCCCGGGTCAGCGGCACACCAGTACCTGTCGTCGTCTCTTATATCAAAAACATATTTAAATGTAGAATAAGTACCTGTCATGTAACCGCCGTGCGTATGCAGAATTGCCTTTGGCTTACCCGTCGTGCCCGACGTATAGAGCAAAAACAACGGATGCTCAGCATCAACCTTCTCCGCTTCATTCTTTGAATTAATCATCGGCAGCGTAACAAGTTCATGGTACCAGATGTCCCTTCCGTATTCCATATTAACAGGCTCACCCGTACGCTTTATAACTAGAACGCTTTCAACGCTTGCTGCTCTTTGCAAAGCTTCATCGGCAATCTCTTTCAGTTTAATTATTTTCCCTCTCTGGAAAGCGCCGTCGGCAGTAATTAAAACCTTTGAATGACTGTCTTCAAGCCTTTCGTGCAGAGCTTCAACAGAGAATCCGCCGTAAACAACCGAATGTACAGCACCAATCCGTGCGCATGCCAGCATTCCAAAAACAAGTTCAGGAATTCTCCCGAGATAAAGCGTTACCCTGTCGCCTTTATTCACGCCGAGACTCTTTAATACATTGGCAAAATTGGAGACTTCCCTGTGAAGTGCAAAATAAGAATAAGACCTCTTCTCACCCTTCTCGCCTTCCCAAATTATTGCGACTTTGTTTTTTCGGTGAGTCTTGAGGTGAACGTCAAGACAGTTGTATGCAATGTTTGTCTTACCGCTTGTAAACCACTTATAAAAAGGCTTATTAGAATCATCAAGAACTTTATCCCATTTCGAAAACCACTTCAGCTCCTTCGCTTCTTTTTCCCAGAAACCTTCAAGGTCTTCATTTGCAAAGTTATTTAGTTTATCCCAGTCCTTCACTCTCGATTTTCTTAAAACCTCTTTAGAAGGATAAAATACATCACCCGATAATTCTTTCATAATAAGTTATTTAAGTTATAAAATATTTTGGATTAAAATAACATTTAATATAACAGAAAACAAAACAGATTGCAAAATAGTTGTCAGTTTTTAATTGAGAGTGAAGAAATTTTATTTATAATAAAAGGCAAGAGATTTTTTCACCATTAAGGCACTAAGGACACCAAGAAAAAAAGAAGATTTTAGATCACTTAGAAGACTAAGAACACTAAGAAGAGATTTAATTTTGTGAAATGAAAAATATGTGATGAGATCCCCTGCCTGCAGCAGGCAGGCCGCCTAAAAACTTTTCACGTATCTGCTTCGCGAGTGGGGATGAAATGAAAATAAGGGATGAGATCCCCTGCCTTCAGCAGGCAGGCCGCCTAAAAACTTTTCACGTATCTGCTTCGCGAGTGGGGATGACAAGAAAAAAAGAAGAACGTTCAGCTATTCCGCCACGGCGGACGCAAAGAGCGCGCAACTTAAAACTATGTCTCGTCCTAGAAAAAGTTTACAGTAGTAGTGTTCTTTTTTTTCTTTCTTTTTGCTTCTTTTTCTTTCTTTTGTTAAGATGTTAATAACTTCTTCTTTCATCTCTTATGCTGCTTTTCCTTCGTTGTATTTTTCTTCCGGTGTCTTATAGTCTATGCTCATGTGTATTCTGCTTTTGTTGTAAGTTTCTATTGCCTGCTTCACTGCTTTACGTGCTGTCTCTTTATCTGTAAATGTATCCGATAGAAGAAACTCTTCTTTAAGTATTCCATTTACTCTTTCTGCAACTGCATTCTCATACGGATTTCCCTTTTCTGACATGCTTATCTGTATGCCTTTGCTTGTTAATAACTTCGTGTATTCCTTGCTGCAGTACTGTATCCCGCGATCTGAGTGGTGTATGCTTCCTTCTAAATTACTCTTACCTCTCATTGCTTGTTTTAGTGCTTTTACGCTGCCTTCTATGCTTAGATTGTCACTCAGACAGCTTCCTATTATCTTTCTTGAATATAAATCAGTTACTAATGATAAATACATGAATGTTTCTCCTGTTCGTATGTATGTTATATCTGTCAGCCATATTCCGTCCGGTTTTGTTTCTATCACTTCCTTTATCAGGTTTGTATATATCCTGAAATTATGATTTGAATTCGTCGTTTTTGCATATCTCTTCTTTCGTTTTACAAGCATATCCTCTTTTCTAAGTATGTCAAAGAACTTGTCCCGACCTATTTTTATTCCCATTTGCTGAATGTCGGTTTTTAGCATTCTGTATAGCTTTTTTCCTCCTGATCTTGGCTGCTTTCTACGTTTTATCCTTACAAGCTGTAGTATCATATCTTTATGCTTAGTTTCCTTCTTTTGACGCTTTAGCCCCTTGTAATATCCCTGAGGGGTTATTTCGAATATTCTGCAGATTTGTACTACTGATGCTTTTTCTCCTGCTTCTTTTGACCTGGCTTTTGTTCGCGTAATAGCTCCAATACGGGCTTTTTTTTAGAGCCGTTGAAGAATTCTACACCTGTTTCTTCCATGTATGATTCATATGCTATCAGCCGTAAATGTGCGTCTGCAAGTGCTTTTTCAAGTTCTCGGTTGCGCTTTTTCAGCTCAGTCAGCTTTTGCGGTTCGCCTTTCAATTCTATCCTCACTGTTTTATTTATCAAATGGTTTTTGCCCATTCGTTGTATCCAGTAATTTATTGTACTGCTGCCTTTTATTCCATACAATTGCATCGCCTGATTCTTATTCAGCTTTCCGCTTTCTATCTCGCTGACTACCTTCTGTTTGAAAGCTAAACTGTATTTTATATTCTCTCTTGGTTCATATCTTTTTCCCATTACTTATCCTTTCTTTAGGTTTATCTTTTTAAATCTGTAAACCTATTTCAGGACAAGACACTATCAACTATGAACTGACAACTATGAACTATCAACTATCTCTTCAGTTCCTCTACGATGCACTTTGTATCTCGTGCTATCATCAGCTCTTCGTTAGTCGGTATAACGTAAACTTTTATTTTGGATTCGGGCAGACTGATTTCTGCTAAAACGCCTTTTGTGCTCTTGTTCTTTTCTACGTCGAGATAGAGTCCGAGGAACTCCATGTTCTTGCAAGCTTCGTACCTTGTTTCCCAGTCGTTTTCTCCGATACCGGCAGTGAATATCAATGCGTCAAGTCCTCCAAGTATAAGCATGTAAGCACCGATATACTTTTTAAGCATGTAGTCGAACATTTCGAGTGCAAGCTTAGCCCTCATGTTTCCTCGGTGAAACTCATCTTCGAGGTCCCTGAAATCATTGCTTATTCCCGAGATACCGAGCATACCGCTTTTCTTGTTCATTACCTCATCAATCTGTTTTGGCGTTAGATGCTCTACGTTTTCAAGAATAGGTATAAGTGCGGGGTCAAGGTCGCCGCATCGTGTTCCCATGATAAGACCGCCGGTCGGAGTATGACCCATTGAAGTATCTATACTTATGCCGTTGAGAATCGCTGCCACACTGGCACCATTTCCGAGATGGCAGGATATAATCTTGGAGTTTTTCTTACCGAGCATGTCCATTGCAACGGCTGATACGTACCTGTGCGACGTACCGTGGAAACCGTATCTCCTGATACCGTATTTCTCATAAAGTTCATACGGTAGTGCGTACATGTATGTATATTCCGGCATGGTCTGATGAAAAGCCGTATCAAACACACCGACCATCGGCACTTCGGGCAGAACTTCCTGACAAGCCCTGATACCTTTTATGTTTGCAGGGTTATGAAGCGGGGCAAAGAAAGCACAGTCCTCGAGAGCTTTGACAACATCCTCAGTAATTAAAACAGAGCCGTTATACTTTTCACCCGCATGCACAACTCTGTGTCCAATGGCGTCTATCTCGGAAACACTTTTAATCACACCTCCCGATTTGTCAGTCAGCATTTCAAATACGAGTTTCATCGCTTCTGAATGATTTGAAATCGCGCGTACAATCTTCTGCTTTTCACCGCCGTTGTTAGTATATGACATTAAAGAACCCTCTTCACCGATTCTTTCGACTATACCTTTTGAAATAACTCTCTCCCCTTCCATATCAATAAGCTGATATTTCAGTGATGAACTTCCTGTATTTACGACAAATATTTTCATTTTAAAGTATTAATGTTTATTAAATTAACCAATCGCCTGTACGGCTGTTATAGCAATCACGTCAACAATCTCCTGATGAGTGCATCCTCGCGATAAATCATTAATCGGCAGTGCAAAGCCCTGCGATATTGGTCCGATAGTATTAGCTTTTGCAAGACGCTGAACAAGCTTGTACCCTATGTTCCCTGACTGCAAGTCAGGAAAAACAAGAACGTTTGCCTTTCCCGCGACCGGACTGTCCTTTGCTTTCATGGCTCCAACTTCAGGAACGAGTGCGGCATCGAGCTGAAGCTCGCCATCAACCATAAGTTCCGGCACTTTTTCTTTTGCTATGCGGACAGCTTCGACGACTTTATCGACAAGTTCATGCTTTGCACTTCCCTTCGTGGAAAATGAGAGCATGGCAACCCGCGGTTCAATGTTCAAAAGACTTTTTGCAGTTGATGCGGAAGATATTGCAATAGATGCAAGTTCTTCGGAAGTAGGATCCGGAATGATAGCACAGTCGGCGAAGACTATGACACCGTTTTCTCCGAACGTGCAATCGGGAACTTCCATAACGAAACAGCTCGAAACTCCTGAGATACCCGGAGCTGTTTTGATAATCTGAAAACCCGGTCTGAGCAAATCGCCAGTAGAATGAACAGCACCAGAAACAAGTCCGTCCGCATCGCCTGTTTTAACCATCATCGTGCCGTAGTAAATAGCGTCTTTCATAGTTTCCAGGGCACCTTCAAGCGTAACGCCCTTCGACTTTCTCATTTCATGGAAAAGCTGTGCATAGCCGCCCAGTTTATCAGACTTAACAGGGTCAATAATTTTTATTCCCGAAATATCGGCATTATGTTTTTTTGCTTCGCCGCGAATCTCTTCTTCATTGCCAAGCAGAACAACATTAGCCAGTTTCTCACGTGTTACAATTTCAGCGGCAAGCAGGTTCCTTCTTTCGCTGCCTTCGGGAAGGGCAATAGTTTTCAGCGAGGAACGAGCTTTGTCCCATATTTTTTGCATTACTGACATTGGTTTTATCTCCAAAGATTAAATTGAATAGTAACTCAAATTAATAAAAACAACATTGAATAAAAATGCAATTAGTTATTCAACCTAAACGATTAGACCAATACGATATTACCAATACACCGGACTAATCCGTTTGGCTTAATCCGTTTATTAATCTATTAGACTATATATTAATTTGTATTAATTGGTTACCTTAAGGGAGTAACGATTATCTAATTAAATATTCGAGAAGATGATTAAAATAAATCAGATAACTCCCCTGAACTGGAAGCGATTGTTTGTTTCTATATTCTTAATTTCCATAGCCAATGCTTTTCGTGAAGTATTCCTGAACGGCTTTGGAAGAGTTATTCCATACCTTACTTATTATCCTGCTGTAATGGCAGTTGCAGTAAAAGAAGAGAACAGTGGCAGTTGTCCCGATAAATCGGGATTTTGTCCTCCAAAGAGAGTGGCGGATCCGTCGCGGCGGACAAAGAACGCGAAGTGAGTGAGAGATATTAAAAATTTGAAAATGAAAAAATACATGCATATAGATAACCGAACGCCTATTTACGTGATAATAATATTTGTGTTATTCACAATCGGGATTATTATTGCTGGTGTTCTGTATTATAAAAGTAATAAGAAACAATTCCAAACAGAGGTTGATAATCAGCTCACCGCTATTGCGGATTTAAAAGTCTCGCAAATCGTACTGTGGAGGAATGAGCGGCTTGCAGACGGGAATATTTTTTTAAATAACGAAGTTTTCGCTGAAAACGTTGTAAGTTATTTAAAAAATCCAAACAACCTTGAAGGAAAAAATTATATTCAAACCTGGCTGAAAAAAGTAAAAACAAGTTTTGATTATGATGCTGTCTTTTTAAGTGATACAAGTCGTACAAAAAGAATAATCGTTTCTGAAAAAACCGAAAGACCGAAATCATTAATTTCGCCGAGCAAGTACGATTCATTGAAGTCGGGTAAAATGGTTTTTGAAGATTTCTACCGTGATGAAACTCTTCATAAAATATTTCTAAAAGTTCTTATTCCCGTTATTGATGAAAAAAACAATAATCAATTTATCGCAATAGTAGAATTAAGAATAGACCCCGAAACTTATCTTTATCCTTTAATAGAGAGTTGGCCCACTCCGAGCAAAACATCCGAAACGTTGATTGCCAAACGCGAAGGCGACAGTGCTGTATTTTTGAATGAATTAAAATTCAGAAAGAACACTACTCTAAAAGATAAAATTTCAATAGAGCGGAAAGATATACTTATTGTAAAAGCAATACTGGGAGAAAAGGGTGTTGTAGAGGGCTTTGATTATAAGGGTGATGAGGTGATGGGATATGTTTGTTCTGTGCCGAATTCCCCCTGGTTTATGGTAGCACGTATGGATAAGGCGGAAATGTTTGCACCTATGAAAGAAAAACTATGGTGGATGAGAGTTGTTAGTATATTATTAATGCTCGGCTCGGGTGCGGGGTTAGGATTTATCTGGAGACATCAGAAAGTTAAGTTTTTTAAAGAGAAATCGGAAGTGACAAATGAATTAATTGCTTCTGAAACAAGATATCGCAGGCTCTTTGAATCAGCGAAAGACGGGGTTTTAATTCTTGATGCAAAGACAGGAATGATTGATGATGTTAATCCATTTCTTATTGATCTGCTTGGCTATTCACATGAAGAGTTTATTGGGAAAAAAATATGGGATATTGGATTCTTTAAAGATATATTTGCAAGTTATGAAAACTTTCTTGAATTACAACAGAAAGAATATATACGGTATGAAGATTTAAAACTGAAGACTTCGGAAGGGAAAGGGATTAACGTAGAATTTGTAAGTAATGTTTATTTGGTAAACAATCATAAAGTAATTCAATGTAACATTCGCGACATCACTGAGCGCAAGAACGCAGAGGAAGATATTAAAAATTCTAAAAAATTGCTGCAGAGAATAATTGACATTCTTCCGATAAGGATATTCTGGAAAGATAAAAATTTGAAGTATCTTGGCTGCAACAAGATTTTTGCAAAAGATGCCGGTAAAAATAATTCAGAAGAGCTGATTGGTTTGGACGACTTCCAGATGAACTGGAAAGAACAAGCTAAAATTTATCGTGACGATGATAAAAGTATAATTAAGTCGGGAGTATCAAAACTCAACTACGAAGAACCTCAAACTACTCCTACCGGGAACAAAATCTGGTTAAATACGAGCAAAATGCCACTGATAGATTTGAAAGGAAATACAATTGGTATTTTAGGAACATATGAAGACATCACCGAGCATAAGCAAGCAGAGGAAAAGACACAATTACTGGCTCATACAATAAGGAGTATCGATGAAATTATTACAATTACAGACCTTGAAGATAAATTTATTTTTGTAAATCAGGCGTTTTGTGATATTTATGGTTATACTTTTGAAGAAATTATAGGGCAACATGTAAAAATACTTCTTTCTCCAAATAATCACCCTGAACTTTTAAAGATATTTTAAAACACAGCCATACAGAAAGTTGGAAGGGTGAAATTCTGAATTTGACAAAAGATGGCAGGGAATTTCCGATATCTCTGCAAACATCGAAGATAATAAATGAAAAAGGAGAAATAATAGGACTCGTCGGTATCTCCGAGGACATCACCGAGCGCAAGATTGCGGAGGAATTATTGAAGACATCAGAAGAAAAATACAGAAACCTGATACAAACTATGCCTGAAGGATTTTACCGTTCAACACCTGAAGGATATTTTGTGGACGCAAATCCTGCTTTTGTGAATATGCTTGGATATGACAACAAAGAAGAATTAATGGAAGTTTATATCCCTGATAATTTATATTTCTCAAAAGATGACAGAGAAGTTAATGTACACAATATTGATTTTACGAGTGACTCTGATGCATACAGATTAAGAAAGAAAGACGGCTCTGAAATATGGGTTGTTGACTATGGTCGTTATATTAAAGATGATTCGGAAAAAATTATTTTCCATGAGGGAATAATGCGTGATATAACTGAATCTTTGCGTGCACATAGTGCAATCATTGAAGCAAAAGATAAAGCAGAAGAGATGAACAGACTGAAATCGAGTTTCCTCGCTAATATGAGTCATGAAATAAGAACACCGCTGAACGGGATACTCGGGTTTGCACAACTTTTGCAGGAAGATATGAAAGATGATGAACAATTAAAATTCGTTAAGGTGATTGAGAAGAGCGGTAACAGATTACTTGAAACACTTGACTTGATATTAAACTTTTCAAAACTTGAGGCAGAGACGGTAAGTGCAAAATACAGAGAAATTAATGTAAGTGAAGTGATTGATGAAGTAGTTGACAGTTTTGAGGCAATGGCAAAGATTAATAAATTGGTTATCGAAAAGAAAATCAAGCAAAAGAATTTAGTAACAAAAATAGACGAAAGATTCTTAAGGCACGTACTCAACAACCTTGTGAAAAATGCTATAGTTTATACTAAAAAAGGAGGAATAACTGTTACGTTTGATACTGATGAAAAGGATATGATAATAAAAGTGAAGGATACAGGAATAGGAATAGAGAAAGAGAATTTTGAAATAATATTTGAACCTTTCAGACAGGAAAGCGAGGGTTATGGAAGAAACTTTGAGGGTACAGGCCTTGGATTATCGATAACAAAACGGTTTGTAGAGCTGATGAAAGGAAAAATAGAGGTAGAGAGTGAAGCAGGTGCAGGTTCGACGTTTACGGTGAGACTACCTTTTACAGAAGCGGATACAACCACAGAAGCTAAGACCGGGAAAAAAGAATCTGCAAAAAAGGTGCCTGTTGACAAAACTCCGGAAAAGAAAGAACTATCTATACTGCTTGTAGAAAATGATGAAGTCAACAGGAATTTTATACTTACAGTATTAAACAAATATTACAAAACGGACTTTGCAGAAGACGGATACAGTGCAATAGATGCGGCAAAGAAGAAAGCATATGATATTATTCTTATGGATATAAATCTGGGTAAAGGAATTGACGGAATAATGGCGACACAGGAAATAAGGAAAATGAAAGGATATAAGGATACTCCTATAGTAGCTTTAACCGCTTATGTACGCGAAGGAGATCAAGAGGAATTTCTTGCCGGCGGATGCACGCATTATCTGGGGAAGCCGTTTATGGTGAAACAGCTGCTGGATTTGGTAGAAGGGATTAGGCAATAGGCAGAAGGGAATGGGCAGAAGGGAATAGGGAATAGGGAATAGGCAGGAAAAGAAGCGAGGGATTAAGAAGTATATTAAACATATTAGCGGCTAAATCCTTTGATAATGCTAAAACAATAAATGTTTCTGACGGCAAATACAAAATCCGTCTCAATTAAAATTAAAAGAATTATGGCAAAATTTAATTTAGATCCGGAAGAAAAGGAATTACATAACCAAACTTTATTCTATGAACCATCAAAAGGCGGTAAATATAACGGGAAACTAATTATTACTGATAAAAGACTATTATTTGATGTTAAAATTAATATGTCTGCCAAAGGAATGTTAGAAGAGGTATTTTTTATCAAGTCCGGTTCGGAAGGATTTATTGAAATTCCCAAAAACAGGATTTCGAACGTAGAAGTTCAGAAGGGTACGTTTGCTAAAAAAGTTATATTAACTACCGATGACGGGAATAAACACACTTTCAATTCGGGAATGTCAAATATTGATAAAGCGGCTGATGCAATAAAAGCGAAATAGTTGTTTTCTAAATACATCATCGACGAGCACTTCCGCGTTTATGACAGTTATTATCAAAATACTCGGCGAATCAATACTCTTAAACAAAAAGACTCGCCACCCGAAGAAATGCTATCAAAATGGTATCAAACACATTTTTCCAAAAACAAAAGCCCTGTAACTCAAATATTATACAGGGCTTTATCATTTTACGCTCGAGGGGACCCGAACCCCTGACCCGCAGATTAAGAGTGAAAGAGTATGATTTACACTGATAAAGAAAAGAAATTTTAACGTAAAGAATACAAAAGCCGCAAAAAAGAGATTTTATTTATTGCTAAGAGCTGGTTACCACCAAAGTCCGCCGCGGCGGATGCTGGAGAATGCACACGAAGACACCAAAAGAGAAAGAAATTGCACACCTGCCTGCTGCAGGCAGGCTGATAAGGAATGAAAGAGTATGATTTTCACAGATAAAGAAAAGACATTATATCGGTTTGCGTTAAATAAAAATGTAAAATGAATTGGAACATTTTTATAATTCATACGAATAATAAGGAAATAATTGTAAATAATAACTATTTTTGATAACTGCTAAATTAAAATTCAAACAATGACAACACACATTGACCGGAGGAATTTCTTAAAGAAATCTGCGATGGGACTTACCGGTGTCCTGGTTCTGCCTGCATTTTTGAAACTACATGGGAATGATGCGTTAGCAACGGTGAAGAATATTAATTCTATTAAGGATTATTATGACAGGTTTAATGTGACGGAAGAAATGCTCGCAAAGGTTATGAGCGAAGCCCTTTCCAGGGGCGGTGATTACTGCGACCTTTTCTTTCAGCATAAGATAAGCAACTATGTAATCCTTGAAGACAATCAGGTGAACAGAGCATATTCAAACGTTGACTTCGGCGTTGGAATCAGGGTGCTGAAGGGCGACCAGACGGGTTACTCATTTGCGGAGGAAATCACTCTTGCAAACATGCTCGAAGCCGCAAAGACAGCTTCAAACATAGCTAAAGCGGGTTCGCGTGTATCACCCGTCGGAATTAAAGAAAAGAAAATCAAGAACATCTATCCGATTGAATTACCCTGGGAGAACGTTTCAATCACTGATAAGATGCCGCTCATGACTGAATTAAACGAAAAAGTGTTTGCACTCAACAGCAAGATAATAAAAGCAGTCATAAGCTGTTCGGATGATTCAAATTACATTCTTGCTGTTAACTCAGAGGGCATGGCAGTATGCGATTTTCAGCCGATTGGCAGGATTGCAGTAAACTGCACTGCTGAATCGGGAGGCAAGAAAGAAACGAACTACGGCGATATGGCAGGAAGAAAAGGTTTTGAACTTTTCTCACACAAAAACATTGACCTGATAGCATCACAGGCAGTAAGCAAAACAATGATACTTTTTGATGCTGTAAAACCTGAAGCAGGCGAAATGGAAGTCGTACTTGCTGCCGGTGAATCGGGCATACTTTTACACGAGGCAATAGGCCATGGAATGGAAGCAGACTTCAACAGGAAGAAAGAATCTATTTATTCCGACATGATAAACAAACCTGTAGCGGAAAACTTTGTAAACATCATAGACGATGCGCTCTATCCCGACCTTCAGGGCTCGATAAATACAGACGATGAATGCGGAGACGCACAGAAAACCTTCCTCGTCGAAAACGGAATTCTCACGAGCTACATGCACGACAGAATAAGCTCAAAGTATTACAATCTCAGCCCCACCGGAAACGGACGAAGGGAATCATTCAGGCATATACCGCTGCCGAGAATGAGAAACACTTACATGACAAACGGTCCGCACACAAAAGATGAAATAATACAAAGCGTTAAAAAAGGAATCTACTGCGAGACATTCACAAACGGACAGGTAAACATCGGTCCCGGTGATTTCACGTTTTACGTAAAGAACGGATACCTGATAGAAGACGGCAAAATGACGAAGCCGATAAAAGATATAAACATAATCGGCAACGGACCAAAAATGCTGAAAGATATAACGATGGCAGGTAATGATTTTAAAATGGCACAGGGCGGATGGACATGCGGAAAGAACGGACAGAGCGTACCCGTTTCAATGGGACTGCCGACTGTTAAAGTATCAAAGCTGACCGTTGGCGGCGAAAGCAAATAATTCAAAACAAATCATAATTTAAAAATATGAAGAATAAGAATTTAGTAAATACGGCGGAATGGGCTGTCGAATACGCACTTAAATGCGGAGCTACGGAAGCAACCGCAGGAGTAAGCGAAGATAAGAGTCTTAACATTGTACTTTTAAACGACGGCATTGAAAAACTTCAGGAATCAAACCAGAAGTCGCTAAACATTGATTTATACTGCAGCAACAGGTATTCCTCTCACAGCACAAACGATTTGAGGGAAGACTCGCTGAAGAAGTTTATAGAAGAGGCAGTTAAGATGACGAACTATCTTGCAAAAGATGAGGCGAGGTCGCTGCCCGACAGAAAATATTATCCGAACAAGGATTTATTAAGCATGGACCTTGAGCTAAGTGATTCGGGATTCAGCTCTGTTGATTTCGAAAATAAGATAGGACTTCTGCAAAAGATGTACAACAGCATCAACGGTAAGTCCGATAAAATCATAAACGTAACAACCTACTACTACGATTCAATATCAAAAGGTGTGCTGGTACACAGCAACGGATTCAGCGGCGAAACGGTCGATACGGGTTACTCTATTTATGCGAGCGTCTCGGCAAACGACCCAAACGGCGGGAAACCATCCGCAGGACACGGATGCACGGTACGGTATTTAAAAGACCTTTTGAACCCGGAAGAAATTGCGAACAAGGCACTTGAAAGAACGCTCGGAAAAATCGGACAGAAGAAAATAGACTCGGGCGTTTACAAAATGGTTGTTGAAAACCGTTCGGCGGGAAACCCTGTCGGGACGATACTCAGAGCACTTGGAGGCAGGGCGATTCAGCAGAAGAACTCATACTTAGAGGGAATGCTCGGAAAGAAAATTGCGTCCGAGAGACTAACAATTGTTGACGACCCGTTCGTAAAGAAAGGGCTTGCATCGCGTTTGTTTGATTCGGAAGGACTTGCAGCACAGAGGAGAGAAATCGTTTCAAAAGGAATACTCAACAGTTATTACATAAACAACTATTACGGCAGAAAGCTGAACATGGAACCGAGCACGGGCAGTTCGTCAAACATCGTTTACGGATACGGAGATAAATCCATGAATGAGCTCGTGAAGATGATTGATAAAGGAATACTCGTAACAGATTTTATAGGCGGCAATTTCAACACGACGACCGGCGATTTCTCAAACGGCATATCGGGATTTTACGTTGAAAAAGGAGAGATAAAATTCCCCGTAAACGAGATGAACATATCGGGCAATGCTAAAAACCTATGGGCAAACCTGCTAGAAGTCGGCAACGACCCGCAGGTATATTCATCGAACCGCACGCCAAGCTTTTTGTTTGATAAGGTGGATTTCAGCGGAAAATGATTCTTTAGTTGCGCGTTCTGTGTCGAAGATTCGCCATCTTGTTGGGAGAACGTCCGCCATCTTGTCGAAGATCCACCGTCTTGTTGGGAGGATTGGGCGGAATAGTTGATAGTTGATAGCAAATAAAAGCAGTGACAGAGTGATAAAGTGACAGAGTGACAAAGTGAAAACTAAACAGCATTTGTTTTATCTGTCATTCCATCATGATTGTAGATGGAATCCAGAAATGGAACAAATCTCTTAAACAAAATTGTTCTTAGAGTAACTCAAGTCAAGGATGCGACTTGGCGTACTTCCAGTATAAAGTAAAATACAATTGCCGTTGGCTTTAGTCAAGGGATGAAGAATGAATTATAATTATCGGCTTTAGCCAAATTACAATTATGTATTGGGCTCAAGCCCTTAATATTTCTATTTCCTTTATCCGTCACCTAAAGGTGACGGCAATTATAGTGATACAATTAAACAAATCTCTTATTGTAACTCAACCTTCCTCCCCGAATGTTCTTGTCGGGGATATCGTTATTACACAATTGCCGTTGGCTTTAGCCAACGGATAATGTATAAAGTATAATTACCGGCTTTAGCCAAATTACAATTATGTATTGGGCTAAAGCCCTTTATATATGTATTCTCTTTATCCGTCACCTAAAGGTGACGGTATTTTAGGTGACGGCAATTTAGATGAAGGCAATTAATAAGCGGCAATGAATTGTTGAAGAGTTAATGTAAGGATTAGATCTCCCCAAAATCATGCGAGGATGACAAAAAAGAAGTATAACAGGCAAGCAAGATGCTTGCCTTACACTAAATATTAAGCCTGATTAGCGAAAACTAATCAGGCTTAGGAATTACGCTGACGGCTATATTATTGAAAGTTTTTCAATATTGAATTATATGTTATGATTTGGCTGTCAGATATTTAATCCTGATTCATTCTAAGTAAAATTCGTCAAACAAACTTTTGAAAGCAAACCACAACTTATAAGCATTATTATTCTACCACATGAGAATTCTAAGCAAAATTCGTCAAACAAACTTTTGAAAATAAACCAAAAGTAGGAGTTAGTTGATAGTTCATAGTTGATAGTTAATAGTTTTTAGTTGTTTAATACCCTCTTCTATTATATATGTTGATTCTTTTGGAAATTGTGCCGTCATTTCTTATGCAAAAATTTATACCCCTTTGATTTTTAAGTGTTTTCGCGTATAAAGTGGTCATGCAAAAATTTTTCTCAATTATTTCATGGCAAAATTTCCATTTTTGTTTGCATATATAGTAGAATGATGCATAATAAAATTGTATGAACTATGAACAAAGAACTAATACATGCCCTCCTACTATTATTCACAACATTTTTGGAAATTTCTGATTAGGGTCTAGATGGGCTTACCTTGCGCTCTCCTTGCGCTCTAAATAGGGTTGAGAGAAAAGAAGAAGAGCTTGGCACACCTGCCTGCAGCAGGCAGGCTGATAAGAGCTGAAAGAGTATGATTTACACAGATGAGAAAAAGATTTTTTCGCCACCGAGACCTCAGAGGGCGTCCGCCAAAAAAGACGGCGGATCTGCGACTCGAACGCAGAGAGTTTTTTATTGATAAGAGCATTTTACCACCAAAGCACGAAAGCACGAAGAAAAGGAAGAGCTGGAAGAGCAGAAAGTGCAGGAAGAGCAGGAAAAGCAGGAAGAGTCCCGATAAAAAGAATCGGGATTCAATAAACGCACTGGAAGAACTGGATGACAAGAAAAAATAAGAACTGTGAGAGAGGGAAAGCTTATTTTGTGTGATTTATTTTCACTTATATTACTTATGCAATTTTTATATATTTGGTTTACCTCAAATAATATAATCTATCACTATGATAAGGAAACAGGACGCGCTCGACTATCATCAGCTGGGAAGACCCGGCAAGATTGAAGTAGTATCTTCAAAACCATGTGCTACTGAAAGAGATTTATCACTCGCTTACACGCCGGGTGTTGCAGACCCATGTCTGGAAATTGAAAAAAATCCTGACGATGCTTATAAGTACACGGCTAAAGGAAATCTTGTTGCTGTTGTTTCGAACGGCACGGCTGTACTGGGTCTCGGCAATATTGGTGCGCTCGCCGGCAAGCCCGTTATGGAGGGAAAAGGTGTTTTGTTCAAAAGGTTTGCCGATGTGGATGTGTTTGATATTGAGCTTAACACAGAAAACCCTGATGAGATTATTAAAACTGTTCAGCTTCTTGAACCAACATTCGGCGGGATAAATCTTGAAGATATTAAAGCGCCCGAGTGTTTCTATATTGAAGAAGAGCTGAAGGAAATCATGAAGATTCCTGTATTTCATGACGACCAGCACGGCACGGCGATTATTACGGGTGCAGCTTTGATTAATGCTCTGGAGATTGTTAAAAAGAAAGCAAGTGAAGTGAAAGTTGTTTTCAGCGGAGCGGGTGCAGCGGGTATTGCGTGTGCTAAATTGTACGAGACGCTGGGAGTGAAAAGAGAGAACATGTTTCTTGTTGATACGAAGGGAGTTGTATGGAAAGGACGCACTGAAGGAATGAATAAGTACAAAGAGTATTTTGCACAGGAGACCGAGCACCGCACTCTTGCCGATGTAATGAAGGGTGCCGACTGTTTCTGCGGCGTTTCGAAGAAGGGCGTGCTTACAAAAGAGATGGTTAAAAGCATGGCGGACTACCCTATCGTTTTTGCGATGGCGAATCCTGACCCCGAGATTACTTACCCCGATGCAGTATCCGTCCGAGACGATATTATAATGGCAACGGGCAGAAGCGACTATCCTAATCAGGTGAACAACGTTCTTGGGTTTCCGTTTATTTTCAGAGGAGCGCTTGACGTAAGGGCATCAACGATTAACAACGAAATGAAGATTGCTGCTGCGATGGCTCTTGCAAAGCTTGCAAAGGAAGATATTCCCGATGCTGTTTTGCGTGCATACGGCGGAAAGAGGTTTGAGTTCGGAAGAGAATACATTATACCGAAGCCGTTTGACCCGAGAGTGCTTCTCTGGGAAGCCCCTGCGGTTGCGGAGGCAGCGATGTTTACGAACGTCGCCAGAAATCCAATCATGGATTTTGACGAGTATAAGGACAGGCTTGAAGCAAGGCTCGGCAAGGCTAATGAAGTAATGAGATTCTTTATACATAAGGCTCAGAGAGTTAATAAAAAGATTGTTTTCCCAGAAGGTGAAGAGTCAAAAATACTGCGTGCGGCACAGATTATCGTTGATGAGGGTATTGCAAAGCCTGTGCTGATTGGAGATAAGGAAACTATTGTACAGAATATAGTTGACCTCGGTCTTCATTTCGAAAGAGGCGATTTAGAAATTTCCGAGCCGATGATTTCTCCTAATCTTGAAAAGTATGCGGAGGATTTCTTCGATATAAGGCAAAGAAAGGGTGTTACGAAGATTGATTCAAAGAGACTTCTGAAGAACCCTAATATTTTCGGGATGATGATGGTAAGGAACGGAGATGCAGACGGACTTATTTCGGGTTTGACACAGCACTATCCATTCACGGTGAAACCTGCACTTCAGATAATCGGTAAGGATGAAGGCGTGAAGAATATCGCAGGGATGTACATGATGATTTTCAAGAACCAGCGGATATTTATTTCAGACGCGACTATAAATGTTGACCCCGATGCGGAACAGCTTGCAGAGATAACGATTCTTACAGCGGATAAGGTGAAAAAGCTCGGTGTAACTCCGAAGATAGCTATGCTTTCTTTCAGCAATTTCGGAAGCACTAATCATCCGTTTACGAATAAAGTCAGGAAGGCAACGGATATTGTGAAAAAACTAAGACCTGACCTTGAGGTTGAGGGCGAGATGATGGCTGATACGGCGATGAGTCCTGAGATTATCAGCGAATACTATCCGTTCAGCTGTCTGAAGGAAAAAGCGAATGTTCTGATTTGTCCTGATTTGACTTCGGCGAATATTGCATACAAGCTGCTTGCGACAATAGGAGGTGCGATTGCAATTGGACCGATATTGCTGGGAATAAAGAAACCGGTGTATCTGCTGGGTCCGGGAAATTATGTGGATGATATTGTTAATATTACGGCGATGGCTGTGTATGAAGCGGAGAAATAGTTTTTTAGATGATAGTTGCGCGTTCTTTGCGTCCGCCGCGGAGGAATAGTTTTTCCTTTTTTGTCATCCCCGCTCGCTATTGGCGGGGATCTAATATTGAATCCATTATGTAAAAGAATAACAAAAGAATTTTTACCACAGAGTACCCAGAGAGCGCAGAGAAGAGATTTATTTTATTGCTAAGAACGATTTACCACCAAAACACTAAAGCACCAAAAGTGCTTAAGAATTTTTAACCGCAAGGGACGCAGAGAAGAACAAAGGTCGCAAAGAAAGCGTAGAACTAAAATCAATAATATAGTATATACAGACGGGCTGTTTTCATGAAAGTACGGGCGTCATTCTCAGATGCTTCGATTATTTCGTCAAGTGAGTTTCCGGTATTAATCATTTTGCGGAGTTTATCGGTGCCGGCGAGTTTATCGATGAAATTCTTCTGAGTCCATTTGAATTCAGGAGTTATGCTAATTAGGGCTTTTATAATTGCCACAGATGTCCTGAACGGTTTGAACTTCGATAAATCAGTTATTGTAATTTTTAAACCGCTGCATTTTTTACCGGAGTACTTCATTGCCGTATAAGAAGGGAGCAATGATTGATTTGGTGTAAATTCAATCTTCTCAAATGATACACCTTCAAGACCGTAAACATTTAAATTTTCGAGAAGTACGTCTTTATCAATAAATGGAGCCCCGAACACCTGAAACGGTGTTTCTGTACCGCGTCCCTCGGATACATTAGTCCCTTCAAGAAAGCAGAGAGCAGGATATATTCTTGCGGATTCGAGAGAAGTAATACTCGGAGAAGGATTTATCCATACATCCATTAGATTTTCATACTTCATATTTCTGGTGTAACCCTTCATCTTAACAACTCTGAATTTATCGTGATTCACGTATTCACCGTTAAGAAAATTGCCAAGCTCACCGACTGTGAGACCTGTAATGACAGGAGTCGGAATCTTACCCACAAAAGATGAAAAATCTTCATCGAGACTGAATCCTTCTGAGCTGTTTATGTTCGCAACCGAAGGTCTATCGCACACGATATAATCCTTGCCGAACTTCTTCGCGTCCTGCATAGTAAGAAAAAGCGTTGATGTGTATGTGTAGAAGCGTGCACCGAGTTCCTGTATATCAAAAACAATAACATCAACATCATCAACATCAGACTTTGAGAAAGAATATTTATTTCCGTACAACGAGACAACAGGTATTGTTACACCCGACGCTGTATACGAATCATCGGCAGAGAATCCATGCTCGGGAGTGTATATCTTTACGACGTCAATACCTGCTTCCACCAGCAAGTCAATTATATGTTTTCCGTTCTTGTCAACTCCTGTCCTGTTTGTGATAATGCCGACTTTTTTTCCTTTTATTAATTCAATCTGCTCTTTCACAAGAACTGTATTTCCTGTTTCAAAACTACTATTAATAAACTGACTGTACGAATAACCTGAGGCAAACATCAATATTACAAACAATAATCTTCTCATCACATGAACCTCTTTATAATTTTAATATCTACTATTTTAAGAACGAAAATGAAACTTGTAATAACGATAAATATTGCGGCTTTAAGAAGGAAATAATCAAAATACTTCAGGAAGAAATACGAGACGATTGCCGCGGAAATAAGCACGAATATAAAAGCTATCTTTTTAAACTCATAATCAATTCTGTAATACTTCTGAGAGATATAATAAATGCCTGCAACCTCGATAACATAACTAATAAGTGTTGCCACTGCGGCACCCATCATTCCGATAACGGGTATAAGGATAAAATTTGCCGCTATATTAATTACTGCAGCACTGCCCGTAATATAAATCAGATACTTAGTCTTTTTCTCGATATAAATTCCTGCCATCAGATTAACATATATTCCATAGAAAACATAAGCCAGAAGTATTACCGGCACTATACTAAGTCCCTCCCAGTAAGCTTTGCCGACGAGATAACCGCGTCCGGGCAGAGGTATTGCAACGATGTTATCTATAAACAAAGTCAGAAATATAAATATAACAGCACCAACGGTCAGGAATAAAGTCATAACTTTTGCAAAAAGCTTTTTTGCTTCAGGTTCTTTTGCATTCTGCAGAAAAAATGGCCGCCATGCAAACTCAAACATGGATACAAAAAGCATCATAAAAATACCGAGGCGGTAGTTTGCCTGAAATATACCGACGGTATGATCGTTCGTCAATGCAGTGAGTATAGGCCTGTTCACGACCTGAATAATATTAGCGCTGATACCCGCGGGAATATAAGGCAGAGAAAATCTGAGCAGTTCATTAATAAGCGTTCTGTTGAATGAAATCTTCAGGTTCTTTATTATTACAGGAATTAATAAAACGAAAGTAAGAACTGACGCGATGACGTTTGATATGAACACATATTCAATACCCTTTTTAAGAATCACGATAAAAAGGATGTTGAATACTACTGTTGCGACAATGTTGACAAGCCTAATAACCGCAAACTTCATGGGTTTATGTTCAAGACGCAGGTATGCAAACGGTACGGTTGACATCGCATCGAAGAACAATATCAAAGCAGTATATTTAAGAAGGACTTCCCTGGATTCCGCTATCTGAAAGACGGAAGTGAATTCCGTGGAGAAAATGAATAATATTCCCGAGAGAATGAATGAATTAACGAATATTCCGATAAAAGGATGGGAGAAGTTTTCCTTCATCGAGCCTACTTCAAGCGTTGATGCAAACTTAAAGTAACCCGACTCAAGTCCGATTGTAAAGAAAACATTTAATATTGCGATGTACGCATAAATATTGGCAACGATACCAAACTCTGCGGGTAGGAAAAGATTTGTATAAATAGGGACGAAGAGAAAATTCAGGAATCTTCCAAGAATAGTGCTTGTACCATAGATGAGCGTATCTTTAGAAAGCGACTTTAACTTTTCAATCATTACAAATACAAAGGGTTATTCCCTAAAATAAGGAATAACCCTTTTATTAAAAATACAGATAATAATTAATTGATGATTTCTATAAGTGAGCTGGCAACAGTTGAACCATTTCCGTCAAGCAGAAATACCCTGTATATTCCCGGTTCGCTGAACTTCATGTCGCTTGTTGAGTTCTTTGCGAAGTAAATATACTTCATGGTTGGTTCGACAACGTATGAGAATTTCTTGTAGTACTCAAAAGTTTTTGATGTTGCATTGTACTTATCGAACTGAACATTAACATTGCTTAAGCCGAGTGCATAATCACACTTGACCATTACAGTTAGATAACCTGTTGTAAATCTATCGCTTATGCCAACTTCTCCGTCGTCGCCGTACTTTTCGCAAAAATAAAGTACAGGTCCGTTTTGAGCATTAACGTTTGAAGTGAATCCGAAAATTGCTAACACAGCAAATACGGAAAAGAATACAAATAGCTTTTTCATGTTTTCTCCTTTAGTCTTTAGAATAGACCCTTTAATTTAATAAAAAACTCTTAATTAGGTACAACTTCAACTTCACCTTCGGCAATCGGTGTACCGTCTTGCTTCTGGCAGACAACCTTGTATGTGCCCGGTGAATCAAATTTTAAATTCTTTTTGTCTGTGAAATATGTATAATCCCAATCTGCCTGAACGTCAAATGGAACTGTTTTGAGAATTTTTTCACTTATCTCATTACCGGCACCATCTTTAACCTTAGAAAGCCTTAATTCAACTTTTCCGGTTCCGATTTTGGTTCCAGTTGGACGAGTATCCAGCATTACAGTAAGCCATCCTGGTGTAAATTTCTTGCTGACGCCTACTTCCTCTCCATTAACGTACTGCTCGCAGAAATAAAGTTTTGAAGCGCCTTCCTTCTGGCTGGAAGATTCTTTCTTTGTTTCTTTGGTTGTTTCAGTTTTGGTTGTGGTTTCTTCCTTTTTGGTGTCCTCTTTCTTTGTTTCTTCCTTGGCAATGTCCTTTAATTTACCGCATGCAACTACAAGAGAAATCAGTACTAAAATAGCTACCACAAAACTTAGGTTGTATTTTTTGCTTTTCATAGTTTAAGACTTTAATTTTTAAAGATATTAAATTAAGTTTTTCAGTTTTATATGTCAAGATATAAATTCCAACGACAAGTCCATCGATTTAACAGAATGTGTAAGCGCACCAACAGAAATAATATCAACACCATTTAATCCGCTGTAGTTCCCAATATTCCGTACATTCACACCACCTGATATTTCCAGTTTAAAACTCTTTTTGTTGAGCTTCACAGCTGACTTGATATCTTCCACTGTAAAATTATCGAGCATAACAATATCAACTAAACCCATTCCAAGTTCCTGAACTAAATTAAACTCATTCAGGTCTTTAACTTCAACTTCAACTTTAATGTTCCTGCTTTTCAGAACTTTTTTAAGTTTTTTGAGTGTGTTTGCAATTCCCCCGTTTGCTTCGATGTGATTATCTTTGATAAGCACCATATCGTACAAACCAAATCTATGGTTATCTCCGCCACCGATTTTCACAGCAAGCTTTTCAAACATCCTAAAATTAGGAGTTGTTTTTCTTGTATCGACTAACTTAATGGATGGATTGTTCAGCCGCTTCTTCATGCTAAAAGCTGCGGTAGCAATACCGCTCATCCGCTGGATTATATTAAGTGAGACCCTTTCGGCTTTAAGCATGCTTCTTGAATTGCCTTTAATGACAGCGATTCGGGAACATTTTCTTATAATCTGGCCTTCGGGACAGGCGGTCTTCATTACAGTTTTCGGGTCAACTACTTTATGTACAAGTCTGAAGATTTCTATACCCGCAACAACGCCTGATTCTTTCATTAAAAGATTTGCGGCAGACATTTTATCTTTCGGAATAAGGAGATTAGATGTTACATCACCATTTCCAATATCTTCTTTAAGCGCCTGTTTTATTATCCTTTCAGCTGTATCGAAATCGAAGTTTCTGTAGAATGATTTGTTTGACATAATAATATAATTTACTTTTTCATTAACTTTTTAATTACTTCCATAAAATCCTCCGGGGGTCTTACGGGTTTAAACTTTTTAAGGTCAAGAAATGAATGTGTTGTGTATCCGCTTG
>Ga0172380_10002980_pt1 | contig 24499 bp, 23 predicted proteins | sample Leawe162metaG_FD_119747 | JGI IMG/M metagenome (GOLD analysis project Ga0172380, IMG submission 119747) | Leachate microbial communities from a municipal landfill in Southern Ontario, Canada - Leachate well 162 metaG | ecosystem: Engineered > Solid waste > Landfill > Unclassified | place...
CCCCGAAATGATGCGACAGGACCGATTCACCGAGCAGGCGCAGGCCGTCCTCCAGGCCAGCCAGGAGATGGTGCGCCAGCAGAAGCACACCCAGTGGGACGTCGAGCACGTCCTCCTCGCCCTCGTCCAGACGAAGGACGGGCTCGCGAAGGACGTCCTGCAGCGCATGGGCGTGAACCCCGCGGCCGTCGCCTCCGCGCTCGCCGCACACCTCGAGCGCGCCCCGAAGGCCGCCTTCGACGTCGTGCAGATCTACACGACGCCGCGCATCGTCCGCATGCTCGAAGCCGCCAACGCCGAGGCCGAGCGCCTGCAGGACGAGTACGTCGGCGTCGAGCACCTGCTCATCGCGATCGCCGACGAGCGTGAGGGCGAGGCCGCGCGCGTCCTCCGCGAGTTCGAGATCACGAAGGAGCGCATCTACACCGCCCTCCGCCAGGTCCGAGGTTCCGCGCGCGTCTCCTCGCCCACCGCGGAGTCGCAGTACCAGGCGCTCTCGCGCTACAGCACCGACCTCACGCAGGCCGCGCGCGACGGCAAGCTCGACCCCACCATCGGCCGCGACGAGGAAGTCGCGCGCGTCATGCAGATCCTCAACCGCCGCACCAAGAACAACCCCGTCCTCATCGGCGAGGCCGGCGTCGGCAAGACCGCGATCGTCGAGGGGCTCGCCCAGCGCATCGTCGCCGACGACGTGCCGGAGCGGCTCCGAGGCAAGCGCGTGCTCTCCCTCGACATCGGCCAGCTCGTCGCCGGCTCCAAGTTCCGCGGCGAGTTCGAGGAGCGCCTCCAGGCCGTCATGCGCGAGGTGCGCGAGTCGGCCGGCGAGGTGCTGCTGTTCATCGATGAGCTGCACCAGGTCGTCGGCGCCGGTGGTGCGGACGGCGCCATCGATGCCTCCACGATGATGAAGCCCGCGCTCGCCCGCGGTGAGCTGCACGTCATCGGCGCGACGACGCTCGATGAGTACCGCAAGTACGTCGAGTCCGACCCCGCGCTGGAGCGCCGCTTCTCGCCCGTCTTCGTCGACGAGCCCACCGTCGACGAGGCGATCCAGATCCTCGAGGGCATCGCGCCGAAGTACGAGGCGCACCACAAGCTCCGCATCACCCACGAGGCGATCGAGGCCGCCGTGCGCCTCTCCTCGCGCTACGTCACGGAGCGCCGCCTCCCTGACAAGGCGATCGACCTCATCGATGAGGCCGCGTCCCGCCACGTCATCCAGGCCGAGTCGATCCCCCCCGAGGCGCGCGACCTCAAGCAGCGCCTCGACGACGCCTCGCGCCGCCTCGACGCCGCCGCCGAGCGACAGGACTACGAGGCCGCCGCGCGCATCAAGCAGGAGGTCGTGCAGATCCAGGCCGAATACAGCGAGCGCCAGTCAGAGGCCCGCGCCGCCTCCGGCATCTCGGAGGACGTGACCGAGCACGACATCGCCGCGCTCATCGCGCAGATGACCGGCATCCCCGTCGACAAGATGCTGGAGGGCGAGGGCGAGAAGCTCCTGCACATGGAGGAGTCGCTGCACCGCCGCGTCGTCGGACAGGACGCCGCGATCAACGCGCTCGCCGATGCCATTCGCCGCGCCCGCAGCGGCCTGAAGGACCCGCGCCGCCCCATCGGCTCGTTCATCTTCCTCGGCCCCACCGGCGTCGGGAAGACGGAGCTCGCGAAGGCCCTGGCGGAGGAGCTCTTCGACGACCAGGACGCGCTGCTCCGCTTCGACATGTCCGAGTACCAGGAGAGCCACACCGTCAGCCGCCTCGTCGGCGCGCCTCCCGGCTACGTCGGCTTCGAGGAGGCCGGTGGCCTCACCGAGGCGATTCGACGCCGCCCCTACCAGGTCGTGCTCTTCGATGAGATCGAGAAGGCGCACCCGGACGTCTTCAACACGCTGCTGCAGATCCTGGAGGACGGCCGCCTGACCGACAGCCACGGCCGCACCGCCGACTTCCGCAACGCGGTCATCATCCTCACCAGCAACCTCGGCAGCGGCGCATCCACGCACGCCCCCATCGGCTTCACCGCACGCTCCCGCGACGACCGCGAGCGCGAGTCGCGACGGCGCAACGTCGAGGATGCGTTGAAGCAGGCGTTCCGCCCCGAGTTCCTCAACCGCATCGACGAGATCATCGTCTTCGAGCCGCTCACCCAGACCGAGCTCGCGCTCGTCGCCGACCTGCTGCTCGCCGAGGTCCGCGAGCGCCTGGAGGAGCGCAACGTCCACTTCGAGGTCACCGAGACCGCGCGTGCCGCGCTCGTGGAAGAGGGCTACGACCCCACCTACGGCGCCCGCCCGCTCCGCCGCACCATCCAGCGCCGCGTGGAGAACCCCCTCGCGAAGCGCGTCCTCGCCGGCGACTTCGCCCCCGGCGACCGCCTCCGCGTCGACATCACCCCCGAGGGCGACTACACCTTCGAACGCATCGACGGCTCGGATCGCGTGGCGGTGTAACCCCACAGCGGGGCGGTCGAGGTTACGCCTCGGCCGCCTCGCTCACCGCGGCAGCATCGCGAGCCCCGCACCTCCACTTGCATACCTATTAGGTGGCACCTATAATGGCCTCAAGTCGAGAGGCAGGGCCTAGTAGCGTGCCAGAAGTACAAATCACCGCATTCCAGTGCGCGCGATGTGAGCACACATGGGTTCCCCGAAACCGGCCAGCGCGACCGGTAATCTGCCCGAGGTGCAAGTCGCCGTACTGGGACAAACCACGGCGGCTGACGTGAAAGCGAAAGCCAAGTAGTAGTACGTGGTTGCCCCCCCTTCCACGAGGTCATGGCATCCACACTGCAGGAGACGACGGATGACTGACACACCGCCGACCGGCTTTCCGTCCGGGGACACTTCGTTTCCGAAGCCGCAACAGGTAGCGCCGACACCCCAGATGCACGCGCAGTCGGTAGGCTGGAGCGCGGCGGACGCCGTCACCGGCGAGATTGAGCACATTCACGGGAACCCCACGCTCCTGAAGAACCTCGAACGCGCACTGCTTCCTGAAAATGCAGCATTCCGCCGCACGATCGCCGACCTGAATCGCACATTCTCTGATCCAGTGTTCGAACAAGCCCGCACGCTCGCGCAACAATTCGCCAAAGAGGCAGCAAACGCACTTGGAAGCGCTGCCCTGCGGCCGGAGAGCTTGGATTCGCTCGCTCGGGAGCGCCAAGCACTCGCCGAGCAAACCAAGAGCATTGCCGAGGATGTGCGTCGCTATCAAGAACTCATGAAGCCGCTGGAGATGCCACGCATCGACTACGTGGCGCTGCCGCGCCCGGCCACTCGCGCCGATGTCCACCGCCTCGAAGCGAAGCTCGATGCGGCGGAGGCCGAGAACACTGAGTTACGGCGTCGCATCGCTCAGATCGATTTGCGCACAGAGCGTATCGCCAAGCACTTTGATCCTCCCGCAGACCTGGACCAGCCGGGACAGGCTGAGGACGAAGCGGAATAGTCAGCCTATCACCGCCGCAGCAGCGACCGCTGTCGTACGTCGCGCAGCGGTCGCTGCTGTGCCCCCGCGACTGAACACAATCCCTCCGCCCCCCACCGCGCACCGCCCTACCCCTCCCCCTACCCCCACCCCCGCCCCCGCGCTACCATCGCCAACGGCCCGACACGTCCGAGGAGACACGCATGCCCACTGAGCTCGCCGCCACCTTCAACGACATGACCGTCCTCTCAGAGGATGGCCTCGACGTCTTCCTCCTCAACCTCGACCAGTACGACGACGCCCCGCCGTACTACCTCGACGTCGCCGGGCGGCGCTTCGCCTACTCCTCCACCACCTTCCCCGTGAAGGGCCAGGGCGCGCAGATGCCCGGCTTCATCCGGGAGCAGGAGGCCGAGGGCAAGCTCGTCCTCCTCGGCGAGCGCAAGGGCCGCTACCTCGCCTACATCCACGACCCCAACGCCGAGACCGACGACGAAGGCGGCGAGGAGTAGCGACGCACCGGAGCGGCGCGCTCGTCATCCTGAACGCCACGCACCTGCAACCCCCGCACGCATCCGCGTGCCTCGCCGCGCGCGTACCCTCGATCGGTGGCGCGTGCAGCGTCGTGCGCCGCCGCATGCCGCGCACACCCCGCAGCAGCCGAGTCGCCCCATGACGGCCACCGCCCCGCCCCGCACCAGTGCCAGCGCGCCCCACCCGCGCGACCAGCACCTGATCCACGTCATCCCGCCGATCCCCCACCGCGCCGAGATCGCGCTGCTCATCGCCGCCGTCGTGCTCGGCGGCATCGTGCGTGCCGGCCACATCCTCGCCTCGGACTTCCCGCTCAATGACGGCGGCATGTTCTACGCCTTCGCCGCCGACCTGCAGCGCAGCGGCTTCCGGCTGCCGGAGGTCACCAGCTACAACTACGCCGACATCCCCTTCGCCTACTCACCGCTCGGCTTCTACGTCGCCGCCCTCATCGATGCGCTGACGCCCGCGAGCCTCATGGATCTCTTCCGCATCCTGCCGTGGCTCTACAGCACCGCCGCCGTCGCCGCCTTCGCGCTGCTCGCACGCCGCATCCTCGTCGCACAGCCCGCCGTGATCGGCGCGACGCTCGCCTTCGCGCTGATCCCGAGGTCGTTCATGTGGCTGCTCATGGGCGGCGGCGTCGCACGCGGCCTCGGCCTCACCTGCGCCCTGCTCGCGATGCACGAGGCGCACCGCCTCTACACCGAGGGCCGCACCCGCTCCATCCTCACCGGCGGCGTGCTCTCCGCCGCCACCGTCCTCGCGCACGTCGAGACGGGATGGTTCCTCGCCTTCACCACCGTCGTCTTCTGGGTCGCCTTCGGGCGCACCCGCCGCACGTTCGCCTACTCCGTCGCACTCGCCGCCGTCGGCGGCGTGCTCACCGCGCCGTGGTGGATCGCCGTCGCCTCGATGCACGGCCTCGCGCCCTTCATCGAGGCAAATGCGAGCGGCGGCAACGTGCTGAGCGGCATGACCCTCGCCCGCGAGACGTTCCTCTCGATCGCGCGCATCACCTCCACCAGCGAGCCGCTCTTCCCGCTGATCGGCGCGCTCGGCCTGCTCGGTGGCCTGCTCGCGCTACGCCAGCGCCACCCGGTGCTGCCGATCTGGTGGGTCACGATCATCCTGCTCGACCTGCGCGCCTACCCGACCTTCACGACGATCCCCGTCGCGCTCATGGCCGGCCTCGCGATCAGCCAGGTCGTGCTCCCCCTCGCGCACATCATCTGGGAGCGAGCGCTGCTCCCCGCGCGCATCGCCGAGGCGCATGCGGACGCCCCGTGGCTGCGAGTCTCACGAGGCGCGGCGCTGCTTGCGATCGGCATGCTCGTCTACAGCACCTTCGGCGCGATGCTCCGCGCCCCCGGCATGGCAGGCGAAGCCGTCTACCTCGTCGGCCTCACCCGCGACGAGCGCACCGCAATGCAGTGGATCCGCGCCAACACACCCGAGGACGCGCGCATCCTCATCACCCCGCGCGGCCCCTGGCAGGTCGACAAGGAATCCGAGTGGTTCCCCGTGCTCGCCGAACGCCAGAGCGTCGCCACCGTGCAGGGCACCGAGTGGACCGACTTCGCCAGCGCCGTCCGCGCCTACGACGGCGCCTGGCAGTGCGGCTACCAGCTCGTCGACTGCCTCGGCCACTGGCGCACCCAGAACGAGATCGACTACGACTACATCTGGGTGCCCTGGACCGAGCAAGGCCAGTGCTGCGGCACCCTCGTCACCTCGCTGCGCAACAGCAACGCCTACCGCGTCGTGTACGACGGCGCCGGCGGCACCATCTTCGCGCGCGGCCGCGAGTCCAACAGCTTCGCCCTCGCCCTCCCGCGCCGCGCCGACCTCACATCACCCGCGCGCCGATAGCCTTCCGCTCGCCACCGCTCCCACCCGCACCCGACGAGCCCAGCGCAACAGCACCGCCAGAACACACGCCACGCGCCATCCCCATCCGGAGGGGAGTGCAGAGGGGCGAAGCCCTCTCTGCTGCGCGCGAACGCGCGCACATGACGGCGACCATGCCACCCACCCGCATGCGATGAGCCGCCAGGCGAAGAGCCCGGCGCGAACGCGCCGCAGAGACACAGATCAGTCCACCGTCATCAGGTGCGGCAGCGGCAGCAGCACCTCGAACTCCGCGCCACCACCCAGCCGAGGGTGCCCCGCGATCGCGCCGCCCATCGCCAGCATCAACTTGCGCGACACCGCCAGCCCCACCCCCAGGCCCGGCGCCGCCTCCGCCACGTCCGCACCGCGATAGAACGGCTCGAACAGCCGCGCCGCCTCCGCCGTGGAGATGCCGATGCCACGGTCGGCGATCACGATGCGCACGTGTGGCCCGAACCGACACACCTCGACCTCGATCACACCCTGCGGCGGGCTGTACTTCTCCGCGTTGCTCAGCAGATTCACCAACACCGCAACCAGCGCGGCAAAGTCGCCATTCGCAATCAACTGCTCCTCGGGCGCCTCCACATGCACGCGACGCTGCGGGTGCAGCCGCTCGTGCACATCCATCGCCTCGCGCACCGCGCTCAGCACACGCAGCGGCTGCAACTCCAGCCCCAGCCCCTGCTCCGGCCGCGCCAGCGTCAGCAGATCATCGACGATCATCTCCAGCCGCTCGCTCGCGGTGCGCACATCCGCCAGCGCCATCCGCACCTCGTCCGGCGGCAGCCGACTGCCCCGCGCCTCCAGCAGCCGTGCGTTCGCCGCCACGATCGTCAGCGGCGTCCGCAGCTCGTGCGAGACGAGGTTCAGGAACTCATCCTTCGCCGCGTTCGCCTCCGACAGCGCGACGTTCTGCCGACGCAGCCGTTGCAGCAGCGCGGCGCGCTCCTTCGCGCGCTCGTCCAGCTCATCCAGGAGCTCCTCCAGGCGCGCCCCCACGCGGCGCAGCTCCGTCCCGGCGCTCGCATGCACCAGCGGGCCGCGCGACCCCGCCACGCTCGATGCCACACGCCGGCTGAACGCCGCCAGCTCCGCCGTCAGCGCGCGCGCCTGCAACCGCGCCACCCCGGAGAACGCGATGCCCGCGCCCAGCGCCGCACCCAGCACCGCGTTCCGCTGCGCCGCCGTGATCGCGGATTCCCCCACCAGGTGCATCACCCCGGCCATCACCAGCGTCAGCGGCGCCATCACCGAGATCACCAGTGCCACCGTCAGCCGATCGGCGTACGCGTTCGTCTCCAACATCGGACGGCCACGCAACAGCGGCAGCGCCAGCAACGCCGCGCTCCGCCAGATCGTCGCGGTGTTCAACACCCAGTACGCGCTCGGCACCCGCAGCGGCACCGCCAACGCGTACGCCAGCAACACCACACCGCACGCCACCTGCGCCGGCCACCGCCACGAGGCCGGCAGCGGCGTCAGCTCCTGCACCACCACCACGCTGCCCGTCGCCACCGCCAGCACCCAGAACGGCACCGGATCGAGGCCGTACCCGCGCAGCAACGCGACCGAGGCCGCGCCCGTCACCAGCGCGAGCGCTCCCCACCCCACCGCCATCCCGCCCAGCGCCAGCGCCAGCAGCTGCGGCGGCGGCCGCCCGTGCCACGGCTCCACCTCGTCCGCGCGCGGCGTGAACGGCAGCACGAGGATCGAGAGCGCCACGATCGTCAGGATCACCGCCGTGGATGCCGTCGGCGCCGCGAACGAGGCGAACGCGCCCCACAGCGGCGGCACCGCCGCCAGCACGTGCTCCGCCAGGTACGTCCGACCGCGCGGGAACGCACCCGCGCGCAGCAGCAGCAGCCCCGCCAGCACAGTCGCCACGCCGCGGGCCGCATCCGTCGGCTGGGCCAGCGGCCCGCCGCTGCGCGGCACCAACGCCAGGCCTAGCCCCAGTACCACCAGGTACACGGCGAGGACGAAACGCGTTCCACTCGGATCCAGCCTCATGCGCCGAACGGACTCCAAAGGGCGCCACTTTTCCCGAGTCGAGGCGTGACCCGTTGCAGGGGAGTACACCGCCAGAATCTATCCCGTTCCCACCGCCGCACCGTTACAGAGCCGTATCAGGCTCGCGCTTCTGCTCGCGATCCCCTGTCACCACGCATGGATGCACGAAGCTGGTCGTGCCACCTACAATGCTCAGCACGCCGGTGTAGCTCAGTGGTAGAGCAGCTGTTTCGTAAACAGCAGGTCAGGGGTTCAAATCCCCTCGCCGGCTCCACATCGTCCCCAACGACGACCCACCGAGGCGCAACAACCACCGAGGCGGCCCTACCGATGAGCAAGCTGCGCGACCGCATCCGTGACATCTCCCGACGCCGCCCGCAGGCCTTCGGCTTCGCGGCGATGCGCGCCACGGAGCCCACATCCTCGCGCCAGGTGCTCGTCGTCGCCCGCGTCGATGGCGCCCAGCAGGCCGCCGCGGCCGTCGCCGACGGCGCCGATGCCATCCTCCACACCGGCGCGCTCAGCCACCTCGCCGAGGTCGTTGCTGCCGCCGGCAGCGCCGTCGTCGGCGCGAACGTCGATGCCGCCACCGCGGCCGACGTCGCCGCGATCCGCGAGGCCGGCGCCCACTTCCTCGTCTGCACCGACGACCAGACCGAGGCCGCAGCGCTGCTCGACCAGCAGATCGGCTACATCCTCGTCGCTCCGACGACCGCGACCCCCGCGCTCTCCGACACCGATCACGACGCACGCCTGCGCTCGTTCCGCGCGCTCGACCTAGACGGCGTGCTCGTCGGCGGCCTCCCCCAGACCATGACCGTGCGCCAGCAGCTCCAGGCTCGCCGCCTGGGCGAGCTCGCCCGCAAGCCGCTGTTCGTCGCGCTCGCCTCGGCCGTCTCCGCCGCCACCCTCGAGCTGTGGCGCGACGCCGGCGTGGTCGCGGTCGTCGCAGACGCCGCCGTCACCGCTGAGCTCGCCACCGCCGCCGACGCCGTGCCCGCGCCCCGCCGCGCGAACACCGGCGATCGCGCCGAGGCGATCGTCCCCGCAGCGCCCTCCGGCTCCGCACTCGACGACGACGAGGACGACGACTAGCCGTCGCACCCCCGTCGTACACGACGGAAATCGCGCAATCCTCGGGCCCCGCGCCAGTTGACCCGTCGCCCGGGCGCTCCATACCATGTCGCCGATCGCGACCCGTCACCGACAGGCCACAGCAATGACCCAGGAACGCACCTCCACCCCGCGCGACGCCGCCACTGCGGCCGTCACGGCTGACACCGAGGCGCGCTACCAGATCGGCGAGGTCGCAGACCGCACCGGCGTGACCCAGCGCACCCTTCGCTTCTACGAGGAGAAGGGACTGCTCACCCCGGCCGACCGGATGGAGGGCGGCTTCCGCCTCTACTCGGAGGCCGACATCGGGCGCATCCGCCTCATCAAGCAGCTCCAGCAGCTGCTCGGCTTCAGCCTCGCCGAGATCAAGGAGATGGTCGAAGCCGAGGAGACCCGCGCCACCCTGCGCGCCACTCGCCCCGGCGAGAGCATCGAGCCCGGCGCTCAGCGCGCCCGCTTCGAGCAGGGCCTGCGCGCCCTCCGCTCGCAGCTCACCGTCGTCGAGCCGAAGCTGGAGCAGCTCACCGAACTGCGAGCCGACCTCGTGGAGCGCATCGCCCGCATGGAACGCCGCATCGCCGATCTCGACCAGCCCGTCAAGGTGTAGCCGGTCGGCGCGACGCGCACCCGACACCCACGCCCCGAGCTACTCCTCGCAGCAGGCCTCGCAACCCACATCCGAGGGTCCGCGAATCGCCTCAGAGCAACGTGGGATCACGACGCCCCCGCCAGCAGCTCGCGCCGACGCTGACCGAGGAGCGCCGCGCCTCAGTGCCGCCGGCACAAGCACCATCGCCTCGCAGCACGTGGAGAGCGCAGAGGGGGAACCCCCGCTGCTGCGCGCGAACGCGCGCACAGGACGGCAACCATGCCGCCTACGAGCACTGCGATGAGGCGCCAGCCGAAGAGCCCGGCGCGTCAGCGCCGCCGAGACACGCGCCCGGCGCGTCAGCGCCGCAGAGATACAGACTAGTGGTGGTCGTTGGCGTGCGAGGCGTCGGCCTGGAAGTCCCAGTGCAGCCCGCGCTTCTGCTGGTAGAGCCAGCCCAGCGCCGCGACCAGCATCAGCCCCGCGAGCCCGGCGAGCGTGCAGGAGAAGACCACGAACGCATCCGGCGCCGCCGGCAGCGCGCGCGAGGCGCCCTCGGCCATCGCCGCAGCGGGAGCAAGCGCCAACAGGCCGCCCGTTGCCAGTGAAAGCGTGCGTCGCACCGTCTTCATGCTCGCCTCCCTCGTACGCCGGTACTCTAGCACGGCACTCGCTGACGGTCAGCGCACGCACCGGCGCGTCATTACGCTTCCGCGGTCACCCCGAACACCACGGATTGCCCGGAGCGGCGATCGCCTCGTATACTCCCCCGGCACGAAATGGAGTCCGGTTTGAAGCGGACCTGGCAACCAAAGCGAATCCCGCGCCTGCGCAAGCACGGCTTCCGCGCGCGCATGGCCACGAGCGATGGCCGCGACGTATTGAAGCGGCGCCGCGCGCGTGGGCGTGCCCGGCTGACCGTCTAGTTCCAATCCGACCAACGAGGGTTCCCGTGGCCCCCGCGCCATTCCCACGGCCCGGGCAGCCGGTCGGTCTCGCACAGGGCGCCAGCCGCCCCGTCGACCACCTCCGCCGACGGCAGGACTTCATCGCGGTACTCCAGGACGGGCGGCGCATTCGGCACCGCCTGATCAGCCTCGGCGTCCGTCCCAACGGACGCGACGCCACGCGCGTGGGCTACGCGATTGGGAAAAGGGTGGGCACGGCCGTGGTGCGAAACCGGACCCGACGCCGCCTGCGCGAGATCGCGCGCGCCCTCCCGCTGGCCCCGGGCTACGACCTCGTCATCACCGGGCACCCCATCACCGCCGACGCCTCGTTCCAGGCGCTCGAGGAAGCACTGGACTGGTGCGTCCGCCGCGCCGGCGTGCTCACCGCCTCCAATCTGACGAATGCTGGCCAAACCTCGTGAAGTCTCCGATGACGGCTGCGGCCGCCGCGGCGATCCGCTGGTATCAGCGTGCGATCTCGCCGCTGCTCGGCCCGGCCTGTCGGTACGAGCCCACCTGCTCCCAGTACACCCTTGAAGCGGTCGAGCGCTTCGGCGCAGGCCGAGGCACCTGGCTCGGTGTGCGGCGCTTGCTGCGCTGCCAGCCCTGGGGCGCCGGCGGCTACGACCCCGTGCCCGAGGCCGCCTCGCACCGCCCCGCCCGTTCGAGCGAAGGACGCTGAATGTTTCACGTGAAACATCGCGCGGCGCCAGGCGCGCCCGCCACGACCTCGAATCCATCAGACCCACCTCGAATGTTTCACGTGAAACATTCTGATCAGGCGGATGACACCTCGCGGCGCGGAATGTTTCACGTGAAACATCGGAGCTTCCACCTCGCCGTCGCGCTGCTCGCCGCGACCACGCTCACCGCCTGCACCGGTGTAGAGGCGCCCAGTGGCTGGGCTGCCCCCGTCCGCGCCGGTGATGTCGTCGTCGTCCGCAGCTCCGACGGCCACCTGAACGGCGTCCGCCTCCTGCCGAACAACGAGCAGGAGGTCGCATGGAGCTTCCCGGAGCAGACCGAGTCCTCTGGCGGCATCAACGGCTTCATCCGCGGCCTGTTCGCCTCCACGTCATCGCGGGCGAACTACTCCGCAATCTATGCAACCCCTCGCGTGGAAACAGTGGATAACCAGTCGAGGCTCTACGTCGCTTCGTACGCCGGCGACGTCGCCGCCCTGAACCCCTCCGACGGCAAGCCCATTGGCGGCTGGCCCGAGCGCGTGAACGTCGGCGGCCACGTGGCCGCCACGCCGGCGTACGACGGCCAGAAGCTCTACGTCGGCACCGGCCAGGGCGATGTGCGCGCCGTGGACGCCGCCTCCGGCTCCATCAGCAGCCCCCTCGTCGGCACCGAGGCGCGGGTCTGGTCGGAGCCGCTGCTCGCGGGTGGCACGCTCTACGTGTCGTCCCTCGACCGCACCGTCCGTGCGATCGACCCCACCACGAAGGCCGTGCGCTGGACCGCGCAGGTCGACGGCGCCGTCGCGGGCAATCCCACGCTCGCGGGCGACCTCCTGATCGTCCCCACGCTGCAGAGCCAGGTCGTCGCGCTCGACGCGAAGACCGGCGAGCGGCGCTGGACGTTCACGGGCGACAACTGGTTCTGGTCGCGCCCGCTGGTCGCCAACGGCGTCGCGTACATCCCCAGCACCACCGGCACCGTCTACGCCCTCGACCTCGCGACCGGGGTGGAGCGCTGGCGCTCCACCACCGTCCGCGGCGAGGTGCGGACGGCGCCCGTCCTGAGCGGCGGCGCGCTGCTCATCGCCTCCCGCAAGGGCCAGCTGGCAGCGCTCGACCCGGCGACCGGCGCCGAGCGCTGGATCCGCCAGCTCGACAAGACCGCATTCCTCGCGGACCCGCTGGTGCTAGAATCGGGCGTCCTCTACGTCGCCGAGAACGGCACCCTGTACCGCGTCACCGCACAGGATCAGGGCACCGTGGACGTGCTCCAAAAGCGAGGCTCGTAACCACCTATGCCGATCGGCGCCATCTGGCAGACGTTCCTTGAAACGCCGCTCATCAACTTCATCATCCTGCTCGCCCGTCTGAGCTTTGACTCATACGGGCTCGCGATCCTGCTCTTCACCGTCATCACCCGGGCGGCGACGTTCCCGCTCGCCCTCCGCACGCTGCGCTCCATGAAGAAGATGCAGGAGATCAGCCCGCTCCTGCAGGAGGTGCAGAAGAAGTACTCCGACCCGCGCCGCCGGTCGGAGGAGACGATGCGCATCTATAAGGAGAACGGGGTCAACCCGCTCGGCTGTCTGGGGCCGCAGCTCATCCAGATGCCGATCTTCATCGCGCTGTACGCCACGATCCGCCTGACCATGGGCAACACGCCGGAGGCGATGCTGGCGTTGTCTTCTCGTCTCTACGACGTGGAGTACATCAAGCACGCGATCCCGCTGAGCACCACGTTCATCGGCATGGATCTGTCGGAGAACGGCACGCTCCCGCTGGGCGTCGCGGTCTTCGCCGCGATGTGGATCCAGCAGCGCATCTCCACCTCGCGAGCCTCGGCGCCTGCGGGCAGCCAGCAGGCGGCGATGAACCAGCAGATGCAGTGGCTGTTCCCGATCATGTTCGGCTACGTCTTCGTCGTGACCCTGCCGGCCGCGCTCGGCCTGTACTGGGGCGTGGGCACGGCGATCTCGGTCATCCTGCAGTGGATCTTCGTTGGCCCGGGCGACTTCACGTGGAGCAGCCTGCTCCCCGCCTCGCTCCGGCCGGCGTCCGCCGGGCGTTCCGGCACTACCCACCCAACAGCCCAGCGCGCCGCAGACGGCGGCGATACCGATACGGGGGACGATGATGACGATGCGCCAGCGCGTGGTGGAGGTCAGCGGGAAGACGGTCGAGGAGGCGGTGCAGCGAGCCCTGGAGCAGCTGGCACTCGACCGCGACCGCGTCGACGTCGAGGTAATCCGCGAGGCTAAGGGCGGCTTCCTCGGCTTCGGCTCTGAGGACGCGATCGTCCGCGTGACAGCTCGCGCCTCGGCACCCGAGGCCACCGAGTCTGCTCGTGAGCCACGTGGCGGCGACCGTGCCCCGCGCACCCCGCGCACCCCGCGTCCCGAGGGCGAGGCTGCCCCGCGACGCGAGCGCCAGCCCCGGGCCGAATCGCCGCGTGACGAGTCCCGCAGCGAGGCCCCGCGCACCGAGAGCAGCGCCGAGGGCGTCCGCTCCGAGGGTCGTGCCGACGGCCGGGGCGGACGCGACGGCGGCCAGCGCCGCGGCTCGGGTGGTGGCCGGGATGGTGGCCGTGGCCGCGACGGCGGTCGTGGCGGCGAGCGCCGCGGCGGCATGGGGATGCGTGATGACGGGGCGCGGATGCGCGGGACGCCGGTGGACGGCGACGACCTGCAGCTGGTGCCCGGCGCGCCCCTCGACCTGCCGCTGGCACCGCCGGCGGACGCCGAGGACCAGCTGGACTACGCGGGGCGCACGCTCCGCGACGTCCTGAACCTGCTGGGCCTCACCGAGACCGAGATTGCGGCGCGCGAGCCGGAGACGGCCGGCGACGGCAAGGGTCTCGTGACACAGGTTCTTGACGTTTATGGCAACGATGAGGATGCTCGCGACGACCTCGGTCTGCTGATCGGGCGGCGTGGCGACACGTTATCCTCGATGCAGTACCTCATGAACGTGCTGATCTCGACGAAGTACGGCTCCGACTACGTGATCGGGCTGGACGTGGAGCAGTACCGCAAGCGCCGCGAGCAGTCGCTGATCGAGATGGCGCGTCGCATTGCCGCCGAGGTGCGCGAGAGCGGTGACGTGATCACCCTCGAGCCGATGTCGGCTGCGGAGCGCCGCATCATCCACATCACGCTGGAGGAAGAGCCGGGCGTCCGCACGGAGAGCGTCGGTAGCGGCCCAGATCGTCAGGTCGAGGTGCTGCCGCAGGACTAGCCGGACGGGCGACAGCGCTGGGCGCGTACACTGGCGCCGATCGCGGGTCCTGCGGGGGAACCGATGAGCCTCGTCTTCGCCGTGGTGAACCAGAAGGGTGGCGTCGGCAAGACGACGACCACCGTCTCGCTGGGCGCGGCGCTGGCCGGGCGCGGGCAGCGCACGCTGATCATCGACGCCGACCCGCAGGCGAACGCGACGACGGCTCTGGGCCAGCGGCAGTCGGGGAACCGGGGCCTCTACGAGGCGCTGGTCGACGAGCAGCCGCTGGACAGCTCGATCGTCGGCACCGACGTCGTGGGGCTCTGGCTCGTGCCGACCACGCCGAACCTGGCGGGCGCCGAGGTCGAGATGGTCTCCGTGATGGCGCGTGAGTTCCGCATGAAGCGGATCATCGATCCGCTGCGCGATCGCTTCGACATCATCCTCATCGACTGCCCGCCGTCGCTGGGCCTGCTCACGGTGAACGCGCTGGCGGCGAGCGATGAGGTGATCATCCCGGTGCAGTGCGAGTACCTCGCGCTCGAAGGCCTGGGGCACCTGTCGCACACGATCCGGCTGGTGCAGGCGAACCTCAATCCTCGACTGCGCATCCGCGGCATCGTGCTGACGATGTACGACGGCCGCACGAACATCGCGAGGCAGGTGCAGGACGAGGTGCGCAAGCACTTCGACAACACGTTCCGCTCCGTGATCCCTCGTTCGGTGCGACTCTCCGAGGCGCCGAGTCACGGTGCGCCGATCCAGATCTACGACCCGCGATCGCCCGGTGCGATCGCATACGACGAACTCGCGGACGAGCTGCTGGAGCAGCTGCGCGGGCCGCGTCCGGTGGAGGCGCGCGGTGGCATCTAAGCACGGACTGGGGCGCGGGCTGGGTGCGCTGATCCCGGAGGGGATGGCGTCCGACGCGCGCATCCCGCAGACGGACGTGCCGATCGATCGCGTGGTGCCGAACCCGTGGCAGCCTCGATCGTTCATGAACGAGGAGAAGCTCGCGGAGCTCGCCGAGTCGATCCGCGCGCACGGCATCATCCAGCCGCTGCTGGTGACCGAGGAGCGCGACGCGCAGGGCGAGCGCTACTACCAGCTGATCGCCGGTGAGCGTCGGCTGCGCGCGGCGAAGGCGGCAGGCCTGGAGCGCGTGCCGGTCACGATCCGGCAGTCGACGCCGCAGGAGCTGCTGGAGCTGGCGATCATCGAGAACGTGCAGCGCGCCGACCTGAGCCCGCTGGAGGAGGCGGCGTCGTACCAGCGCCTCATCGACGAGTTCCATCTCACGCAGCAGGATGTGGCAACGCGTGTCGGCAAGTCGCGCGTGGCGGTGACGAACACGATCCGCATCCTGGCGCTGGCGCCGGAGATCCAGCAGTCGATCGCGAACGGCGAGATCAGCGAGGGGCATGCACGCGCGCTCCTCGGCATCGCGGACGAGACGCTGCGGCTTTCGGTCTGGGAGCAGGTGGTGGCGCGGTCGCTGAGCGTGCGCCAGACGGAGCGCCTGGCGCGGGAGGCGACGCGTCCCTCGGACGAGCCGACCGAGGTGGCACCTGAGCCGGAGGCGGTGCAGCATGAGCGCGCCGCGCTGGAGCAGGCCGTGCAGCGCGTGCTGGGGACGAAGGTCTCGCTGCGCCGGTCGCCGAAGGGCGCGGGCGCGCTGACGATCCACTTCTACAGCGACGAAGAGCTTGAGGGCGTGCTCGACCGCCTGGGCGTGGGGGAGATGTAGATGAGCATCGAGGCACGACTGGCGGAGCTGGGCGTGACGCTGCCGGTGCAGGCCGCGGCGCTGGGCATCTACCGACCGGCGGTGCGCGCGGGCAACCTCGTCTACGTGTCCGGGCAGCTGCCGACGCGCGAGGGCGCGGTGTTGCACCCCGGCCTGCTGGGCGCGGGCGTGAGCATCGAGCAGGGCCAGGAGGCGGCGCAGGTCGCGGCGATCAACGCGCTGGCGGCGGTGCAGGGGCTGCTGGGCAACCTCGACGGCGTGCGGCTGGTGCGGACGGTCGGGTACGTGGCGTGCACGCCGGAGTTCGACCAGCACCCGCAGGTGGTGAACGGCGCGAGCGCCTTCCTGCGCGACGTGTTCGGCGAGGATCGCGGCATCGGCGCGCGACTGGCGCTGGGCGTGGCCTCGCTGCCTGCGCGCGCGGCGGTCGAGATCGAAGTATGGTTCGAACTGAGTTGAGGCACGTCCGCTGGCGCGGACGTCGCGCCTGATCGGAAGCAGGAACGACGCGCCTCGTGCGCGTGAACGAAGGGTTCTCGTCATGCCGGAGACGGTACGCATCAACTTCGTGACGGGCGCGGTGCGCCGGTACGTCTCGGAGATCGAGTCGGTGGCGACGCTGCCGGAGCGCGTGACGAACGCGACCGCAGGTCAGTCGGCGGCGTGGTTCCGCGAGCCCTCGAAGGGTGACTGGTGCCCGGCGCGCGTGATCGGCCACCTCATCACCTACGTGCGGCAGAGCCGCGAGAACGTCTACCGCATGGCGTTCATGACGGACCCGATCATCAAGAACGCCGACGACGAGGGCGAGGCCGAGCGGCGCGCGTGGGAGACGCAGACGCGCGAGCAGCTGCTGTCGCAGCTGGAGCAGGCGGTCGCCGAGGTGACCCATCTGCTCAAGGAGCTGCCGGACTCCAGCTGGGGTCGCCCGGGGCAGCACCCGACGGCGGGTCGTCGCTCGATCAAGCAGCAGGTGCGCGGGATGGCGAACCACTTCAACGAGCACGTCGCGCAGCTCGAGGGCATGCGCTAGTCGCGCCTCGATCGCTTCCACACATACGAAGAGCCCCGGCGATGCCGGGGCTCTTCTGCTTCTCACCGCGCGGGCCTGCTACAGGTTGAGGTCGCCGGCCTCGATCGGGAGTTCGGTGCGCTGGGCCCACTCGGCCCAGGAGCCGTCGTAGTTCTTGATGGCGTCGTAGCCGAGCAGCTCCTGGAGGGCGAACCACTCGACGGCGGCGCGGATGCCGCCGCCACAGTAGGGGTAGACCGGGCGGGTGCCGTCGATGCCGATCGCCTCGTACATCGCGCGGATGCGGTCGACGGGGAGGAACGCACCCGAGGGGTCGACGATCTCCTCCCAGTTGAGGTGCTGCGCCTTCGGGATGCGGCCGAGGCGCGCGGCGACGGCGTGGCCGTGGCCACGGCCCTCGAACTCCTCGTCGCTGCGGCAGTCGAGGATGACCTCGGTGCCGGCGTCGATCGCAGCAAGCACGTCCTGGTAGGTGGCGAGGATGCTGGTGTCGGGCTCGGCGAGGCGCACGGGCTCGACGGTGCGTGGCGGTGTCGGCTGATCGGTGAGCGGGACGCCCGCGGCGCGCAGCGCCTCGATGCCGCCGTCGACGAGGTGGACGTTGGGGAAGCGGAAGTAGCGCAGCACCCAGTAGGCGCGCGCGCCCCACATGCTGCGCTCGTTCGTGTAGAGGACGACGTCGTCCTGTGGGGTGATGCCGAGGCGGGTGCAGGTCGCCTCGAACGTCTCGCGGAGCGGGACGAGCGCGCGCACCTCGCGGTCCTCGGTGAAGTCGATGTAGCCGTCGGTGAAGACGGCGCCGCGCACGTGGGCGGCGTCGAAGGCGGGGCGGTCGTCGGTGCTGCGGCCGGCGTAGATGACGCGCAGGCCGGGGTCGTCGATGTGCTGTGTGAGCCAGGCTGGCGAGACGAGCATCTTTGCCTCCGCACCTACCGGCGCTCCGGGGCTCTTCGGCTGGCGCCTCATCGCTCGCGCAATGCGACGCTCGCGGTGTGAGTGCGCGCATTCGCGCGCAGCAGGGGAGCCCCCTGCACCCCCTTCATGAAGTCTACGAAGTCTGCGGTGTGCCTGTCGGAATCGCACCCGGTGCCGCGGGGGCGAGGAGCGCGAGCACCTGGCCGAGGTCGTGGCAGACGTGGGTCGCGCCTGCCTCGATCAGCTCCTCGGCGGTGGAGGTGCCGGCGAGGCCGACGACGGTGGTGATGCCGGCGCTGCGGCCGCACTTCATGTCGGAGACGGAGTCGCCGACGAACGCGGCGTGCTGTGCCTCGCAACCCAGGGTGCGGAGCGCCATCAATGCCGGGTCGGGGTCAGGCTTGTGGCCAGCAGATGAGTCGTGGCCGACGAGGATCGTGAACGAGTCGCGCCAGCCGAACAGGTCGAGCACGGCGCCCGCGAGCGCCTCCGCCTTGTTGGTGACAAGGGCGAGCGGGATGCCGCGGCTGCGGAGCGTGCCGAGCAGCGCATCGGCGCCGCGCGTGGGCTCCAGGCGACCGCGCATCATCTCCTCGTAGCGCAGGCAGTAGGTGTCGTAGATCGCGTAGGCCTGGGTGCGCTCCACGCCGAAGACGTTCTGCAGCATGGGCAGGAACACGGCACCGCGGTGGGCGCGCACGTCCTCATCGGAGATGGCGACGCCGTGCTCGGCCGCGGAGGCGGAGAGGACAGCGGCGGCGAACTCGTTCGACGCGGTGAGCGTGTCGTCGAGGTCGAACAGTACGGCGCGAACGGTGTCCATGGCCCCTCGGTGCTGCTGGTCGCTACTGGGTCTTACTCGTCGGAGGCGGGCTCGGTCGTCTCCTCGGCTCCGCCCTCGCCTGCCGCGCGGTTGCGGCCGCGGCCGCCACGACGACCGCGACGGCGGCGCTTGCGCGGGGTGCCGTCGGCGTCGGTGCCTTCGGTCTCGCCCTCGACGGCTTCACCCTCGGCGACGGCGTCGAGGGCCGCCATGTCCACGGCGACCGTGACGGGCGCGGTCTTCGCGACGGGGCGCGCGGCCGGGCGCTCGGTCGGGGTCATCACGCCGACGAACTGCTCGCGGTTGCGGCGGTCACGACGACGCGCGGGCTCCTCGACGACCGGCTCGAGCTCCTCGGGCCGGACGACGGTGCCGTACTGCTTGCGGAGCTCCTCCGCGCTGATCTCGATGATCTGACCGGTCTCGTCGAAGCGCAGGCGCACCATCTGCTTCAGCGAGTTCACGGAGAGCACCTTCGCGCGGCCGGCGGGCGTGGTGACACGCTTGCCGACCTTCGGCAGGTCGCCGCGCAGCTCGCGATACGCCTCGACCTCGAAGGAGAGGCAGCAGAGCAGGCGTCCGCAGACGCCGGAGATCTTCGAGGGGTTGGGGGCGAGGTCCTGATCCTTCGCCATCTTGATGGAGATCGACGGGAACTCGGTCATCCAGGATGAGCAGCAGAGCTCCAGCCCGCAGACGCCGAGGCCGCCCGCCGCCTTCGCGCGGTCGCGGTCGCCGACCTGCATCACCGCGAGGTCGGCCTCCAGCAGATCGGCGAGCGACTGCTCCAGCCAGCGGTGCTCCACACGCTCCGGGGCGGTGAAGGTCACCTCGCCGTAGTGTCCCGCGAGGTCATAGGTCACCCCCGCGACGCGCACTCGCGGGTCATTGCGCGTCGCGAGCGCCTGCGCGCGGCCGCGGTCCTCCGCAGCGCGTTCCTTGTTCTGCTCCCACGCGCGCACGTCCTCGCCGTTCGCGATGCGATCGACGACGTTGCGCGGGCCCTGCGGGAGGCTGCTGGCGAGCACCTGGTCGGCGGCGATGACGACCCAGCCGAGCCGCTCACCGCGATCGGTGCGGACGACGACGTAGTCGCCGACGCCCAGGCCGAGGCCTGCCGGGTTGCAGTAGGAGACCGGGCCTGCCTCGATGAAGCGGACGCCGACGAGATCGTCGACGGGCCGCACGAGCGTGCCGGGTGCGGCGTGCACCTCGGCGGCGTCGCCGTCGTCGGTGGTGTCATCGAGGTCGTCGATGTCCTCGGTCTCGTCGAACTCGTCGACGACCTCGGTGTCTGTCTCGTACTCGTGCGTGTCGTTCATGCGGACCCCGCGTGCGCGTGGCGTCGCCTCCATCGAGGCTCAGACCATCATCGGCGCGCGGGCCTCCTCTCCGTGTGCAGCAGCGAGCACCGGGAGGTCGAGCATCATCACCTCCAGTGCCAGCTGCGGGAAGGTGTTGGCGAGCAGATGCTGCCGCGCACGGTCGGTGGCGTGCAGCGCACGCACCGCCTCCGCCGCCGTGCAGCGCGTGGGGCCGGGCGCGTTGGCCGCCTCGTGGAGGCGGTCACGCCACCACCAGCGCCACGCGTCCAGGGTTTCGAGCACGCTTGCGCGCTCCTTCGACCAGCGCCCGGCGAGCGTCTGCGCGTAGTCGAAGCGCTCGTTGCGGTTGGCGGCGGCGAGGCGCTCGGCGTCGGCCGTGGCGCTCTCACGCAGCATCGCGAGCGTGGGGTCGGTGTGCAGCCGCGAGGCGAGGCCGTAGCGCCCACCGGCCTCGCGGGCGAGGCGGTTCGCGGTGATCTCGTCGACGCCGTGCTCGGCGCGCAGCGCGGCGGCGAGCTCCGACTGCGGCATGGGGCGCAGCGCGATCTCCTGGCAGCGCGAGCGCACGGTCGGCAGCAGCTCATCGATGTCGTTCGCGAGGAGGATGAGCAGCACCGACGCGGGCGGCTCCTCCAGCGTCTTCAGCAGCGCGTGCGCGGCCTCGCGCTGGAGGTCGTCAGCGGTGTCGACGATGAAGATGCGGCGCGGCGCGCCGTACGGCGCGAGGCTGGCGACGCGCTCGAGTCGGCGCACCTGGCAGATGCGGATGCGCGTGGAGTTGTCGGCGGCGTGATCGCGGTGCGCGGGGCCACCCTCGTCGCAGACGCCGCCGATCGCGATGTGCTCGACGTCGGGGTAGTCACCCGCCTCGACGTGGCGGCAGGCGCGGCAGGTGCGACAGGGGCGGTCATCCTCGGCGGCCTCGCAGACGAGGGTCTGCGCCAGACGCTTCGCGAGCGTGGCCTTGCCGACGCCGGCTGGGCCGGTGAGCAGGTAGGCGTGCGCGAGGTGTCCGGAGTCGAGCGCGTGGCGCAGCGCGCGCACGGCCTCGGCCTGTCCGTGCATCGCCCACGCTTCGCTGGTCACGGCGGCTACCCGACGTCCAGCGCCATCAGGTCGTCCGCGGTCTCGCGGCGGCGGATGAGGCGGGCCTGACCGCCGTCCACGGCGAGGACGGCCGGCTTGGTGGCGAGGTTGTAGTTGGAGGACATCATCAGCTGGTAGGCGCCCGCCGCGGGGATGGCGAGCAGCTCGCCGGCCTGGAGGTGGGGGAGCGCGATGTCCTTGATGAGGATGTCGCCTGACTCGCAGTACTTGCCGGCGATCGAGACGGTCTCCTCGGCGGGTGCGAGCGGGCGGGTGACGGGCAGGGCCTCGTAGCGGCTGCCGTACATGGCGGGGCGGATGTTGTCCGCCATGCCGCCATCGACGGAGACGAAGGTGCGGATGCCGGGCACCTCCTTGCGCGCGCCGACGGTGTACACGGCGACGCCCGCGCGGCCGACGATGCTGCGGCCGGGCTCGATGGTGACGTGGGGGAGCGGGAAGCCGCGCGTGTCGGCCTCGCGCTTCAGGGTGCCGCAGATCGCCTGCGCGTACGCCTGCCACGCCGGCGGCTGCTGCTCGCCGAGGTAGGCGATCGCGAAGCCGCCGCCGGGGGAGAACTCCGGCACCTCGATGCCGAGGCGGTCGCGGAGGTCGGCGATGAATGCCGCCATGACCTCGACGCCCGCGACGTAGGGCTCCAGCTCGAAGATCGGGGAGCCGAGGTGCATGTGCAGGCCGCGGAAGTCGAGGTGCGGTGCGGCGACGATCGACTGCACGCACGCCTCGGCGGCGCCGGTGACGATGGGCAGCCCGAACTTGCTGTCGAGGATGCCGGTGGTGGTCTTCTCGTGCGTGTGGCCGTCGACGCCGGGGGAGACGCGGATGAGCACGCCCTGCGTCCGGCCCTGCGCGGCGGCGGCGGCCTCGACGAGTGCGACCTCGCCGAGGTTGTCGATGACGATGCGGCCCACGCCGGCCTCGACGGCGAGTGAGAGCTCATCGGGCGACTTGTTGTTGCCGTGGAAGTAGACGGTGCCCATGTCGACGCCCGCAGCACGGAGGACGGCGATCTCGCCGCCGGAGACGGCGTCGAAGCCGAGGCCCTGGTCGGCGATGAAGCGCGCGAAGGGGCGGTTCAGGAACGCCTTCGAGGCGTAGAGGACGGCGGTGTCGGCGTGCTCCGCGCGGAAGGCGCCGAGCGCCATCGCGCACTGCTGGCGCACCGTCTCGAGGTCGTAGACGTAGAGCGGCGTGCCGTGCTCGGCGGCGAGCGCAGCGAGGTCACAGCCACCCACCTCGAGGTTCCCGGTGGGGGAGAGGGCGGCGGTGACGGGGAGCAGGTGGGCGAGCGGCAGGCCTGCCGCCGCCGCTGTGGATGTCGTCTGGGTCATCGGTCTCCGCGTTCGCGGTGTGCGCCTGGTTCGATCCGCTGCCGGTGGGGCCACCTCGGAGAGCGGCGACGGCGCGGGAATCGCCTCGATTATGGCATATCTCAGCCTCGCTTCGCTCGGGGCTCTTCGGCTGGCGCGTGTCTTGGCGGTGCTGGCGCGCCGGGGCTCTTCGGCTGGCGCCTCATCGCACGCGGGTAGGTGGCGTGGGTGCCGTCATGTGCGCGCGTTCGCGCGCAGCAGAGAGGGCTTCGCCCCTCTGCACTCCCCTCGTGCTGCGGGACAGCGCCGACGCGCGGAGAGGGCTTCGCCCCCTCTGCACTCCCCTCGGAGGTGGTGGCGGCGGGCCGCGGCGGGGGCGGCGCTAGTCGTGGCGGCGCTGGCGGGTGCGGCGGCGGTGGCGTCACATGGGCGCCTTCGCGCCCAGCAGGGGCTCGCCCCCTGCACCAATGCGGGCGGCGGGGAGGTACAGGAGCGCCCCAACGGCGTGGCGCGGCGCGGCGGGGCGGGGGGCGGGTCAGCGCTCGCGGCGGGTGGGAATGCGGCGGGGCGCGGCCGGGTCGTCGGGCAGGAACGGCGCGGCGGGGCGGTGCACGGGGATGACCTCGGCCTGCAGCGTGTCGTGGCCGATGCCGAAGCGGTCGCGCAGCAGCGTGGTGGCGCGTTGCACGGCGAACTGCGGGTTGTGGCCGGGCGCGACCTCGACGTGCGCGGCGAAGGCGATGACACCGGTGCTGATCGACCAGCAGTGCATGTCATGCACCGCGACGATGCCGGAGATGCTGCGGAGGCCGTGGTCGACGGCGCGCAGGTCGACGCCGGCAGGGACGGCCTCCATCAGCACCGCGAGCGTGCCGCGCAGCACGCCGACAGCGGCGATCACCAGCAGCACGACGCTGGCGAGCGAGAGCGCGGGGTCGACCCAGGTCCAGCCCGTCGGCGCGATCACGAGGCCCGCCGTCACGGCGATCACGGAGCCAGCCAGGTCGAACAGGACGTGCAGGCGGGCGGCGCGCATGTTCATCGACTCGCCGTGGCCGAGGAGCCAGGCGGCGACGAGATTCGCGACGAGGCCGATCGCGGCGATGACGATCAGGCCGACCGCGCCCACCTCGGGTGCGGGATCGCGGAGGCGGCCGACCGCCTGGGCGGCGATGAACGCGGCGATCGCGAGCAGGCCGAGGCCGTTCGCGGTGGCGGCCAGCACCTCGGCGCGGTGGAAGCCGAACGTCCATTGCATCGTGTGCGGCCGCTGCGCGACGCGCACGGCGACGAGCGCGAGCGTGAGCGCGGCGACGTCCGAGGCGACGTGGCCGAAGTCGGCGAGCAGGGCGAGGGAGTGGGTGGTGATGCCACCCCAGAGCTCGAGCACGGCGGTGGCGACGACGAGCGTGAGCGCCATGCGCAGGCGTCGTGCATCGGTCGTCGCATGCGAGTGGCCTGCGTGCTCCGCCATGCGTCTATCTTATGCGGCGCTCCGCGCCGGGCTCGTGTTTCAGGTGCCGCGCCGCAGGCGCGGCACGGCTCTTCGGCTGGCGGCTGTATCTCGGCGGCGCTGGCGCGCCGGGCTCTTCGGCTCGCGCCTCATCGCGTCCGGGTAGGTGGCATCGGTGACGTCATGTGCGCGCGTTCGCGCGCAGCAGAGAGGGCTTCGCCCCTCTGCACTCCCCTCGGTTCAGCGAGGCTGTGGTCAGAACCTCGGATGCACGGAGGTACAAGCACTGCAGCGGCGCGCACCTCGCCCCCGCGTGCTGCGAGTGAGGCGGCGCGGTACGGTTTGGGGATGGGAG
>Ga0172380_10002981_pt1 | contig 24498 bp, 46 predicted proteins | sample Leawe162metaG_FD_119747 | JGI IMG/M metagenome (GOLD analysis project Ga0172380, IMG submission 119747) | Leachate microbial communities from a municipal landfill in Southern Ontario, Canada - Leachate well 162 metaG | ecosystem: Engineered > Solid waste > Landfill > Unclassified | place...
ACAAGAAATAAATCACACTATATTGAATTAGCCTTATTAGAATATTATAAGAAATGTGGTTTAGATATATCAAAAATAAAATTGTAAATTATGGAAACAAAATTATGTAAAAAATGCAATATTGAAAAATCAATATGTGATTTTAGATTCAGAAAAGATGTTAATAGACACATTTCATATTGTAAAAAATGTGAAAGTGAATATAAAATATCATATAATAAAGAATATGTCAAAAGACCTGATATCATAGAAAAAGATAAAATTTGGAATAAAGAAAGCACAAAAAGATATAATGAAAAAAATATTGAAATAATAAAAGAAAAACGAAAAATATATTATGTTGAAAATAAAGATATTTTGAAAGAAAAATATAAAGATTGTATAAAAAATTCTAATAAAAAATATTATGAAAATAATAAAGAAAAAATATTAGAAAGAAAAAGAATATACAGAAAACAAAAACCTTGGTTATTTGCTTGTAGAAAAATATTAAAAAATACATTAGATAGAATAAATACCAAAAAAGAAGGACACACAATAGATTTATTAGGTTATTCTGCAATAGAATTAAAAATTCATATAGAATCATTTTTCACTACAGGTATGTCATGGGAAAATCGTTCAGAATGGCATATTGATCATATAAAACCAGTATGTTCATTTGATAAATCTACACCAGTTTCTGAAGTATGTTCATTATCAAATATTCGACCATTATGGGCAACAACAAGAGAAATAGATGGTATTATTTACGAAGGAAACTTAAATAAAGGCAAAAAAACATAATATGTTAATTATATTTTTATTATTTTTATTAAATATAATTTTTAAATAATTTATTTTAAAAAATAATTATACATAATATATTTTTCATCATCTGATAATTCACCAATTATTTCATTTATTTTAATATAATCTTGAAATGATATAGTATCTGAATAATTTACTAATCCATTTGAATATCCATTTTTATCATAATATAATGAATCAAGTTTATTAGTATATTTATTCCATAATGAATATAAACTATCATTTATATTTTGTAAACTATCTTCTATTTCAAATTGTCTTCGTTCTTCACAAGCATCACAACTATTTGTATCTTTTATTTCATTATTATAAGTTATTGGTTTAATATTTTGTTTATTACAAGATTGAATTGATAATAATATTAAAATAGCAACGATTATTATTTTTATTGTTTTCATATTTTTAGTTTTTTATTTTATATATTAATTACTTTATATATAAATATTGTTTTCTATTAAAATATAATTACTTTTTATTTACTTTTTTTTTAATTTTTATAGTTTTATCACCAATTAAATCTTGTAATTGTGATAACATTGCTCTTTCGTGTTTATCGATAGTTCCATCACGCAAAGCGATTTCTATAATCTTATCATAATCATCTCTATCTATTTGATGTTTATCAATAGCTTCAACTATTAATTTGTGCATTTCTAATGCATTTTTACTTATTCCTTTTTCCATTTTATTTATTATTTACTTGAATCATGATTTTTCATTTCACCACATTTATTACAACGCATAACATATAATTTATATATTGTTTTTGTCCATCTTGCTTTAAGATCAATTGTTTCATGTACTTCCCATTTATGTTCACATTCTGGTTTACCAACAAATTCGAATTTATTACATTTCTTACATCGTTGATATCCACTCGAATCTACTTCACCATATTCGTGAGTACAGAACAAACTATTTAATATTTTTAACATCATTTTACTTTTTTTACAAATATACAAATATTCTAATATAAAAAACCATTATTATTTATTTCTATATAATTTTTTATTAACATGACTATTCATATTTCTTTTTTAATTTTTCTAGTTGTTCTAATTCGTATTTTCTATTACGTTCTTCTTGTTCAATATCAAGTAATCTACAACGTTCTAAATAATCATCATGTTGTTTTTTCAAAGCAATTTCATGTTCTTTCTTTGTTATAAAACCAAGTTCTACCAATTCTATGTTTGTTGAATTTTTGGTATATGTATCAGTTACAATAATGAATCTATCATATGAAAACCCACCACCAATATTATCTATTTCGAATACTATAAAAGTATCATCAGTAAATGATATCCATAATCTACTATTTTCATCAGGCAAAATCATTTTTTTAATAGTTTTACCTTCAGTATGTTTATGTTTGAATAATTGTTTCATAATGATTCTAATTTATTTACTCTATCTAATGATTTCAATAAGCTAAATATTTTGCTATCTTCTGGCAATAATTTTTTTATTTCATCATCAAGTGGTTTTGGATTCCAACAATCTTGTTCCCAAAGCCATATATATGATGAACCACCAAAACTTCTGAATATATCATCAACAATAATTAAATCGCCTTCATATCGATATAATATAATATATGGTACAGTAGGATATATTACTGGTTTTATATCAACTTTATATGATAAATCATTGAATATTTTTGATATATTTCTAAAATCTTCTTTCATCATAATATATCTACATATGTAATAGGCATAGAAAATTCTTCACCTTTTGGTGATTCGATGATAACATAAAACTCTTTTTGTTTTATTAATTTAACAATTTCGCCAGTTAAATATTCATCAATACCGATTTCACTCAATAACCATCGAGATGCTTTTACTTTACAAGTTTTCATTTTTCACAAATTTAACTAATTCATCAAATTGTTCAATATTATCTTTAGTTACAATAAATTCATCAAAATTACCATATATACATTTATAACCAAATGCATACTTCAGTCCAATTAACAATCTTTTGAAAAAATTTCTATGTGTAGTAAGATGTATATGCAAATATGCAATATTACCTAATGTTTCATCTTTATCTTTCAATATAACTATTTGATGATCTGTACTACAACAATCACAAATTACGATTTCTGGCTTAATTTTTGGTTTCATTTTTTTCTAATTATAATATTTATATTATTCCAACTTGCATATTTCTTAACATTTTTTTCGAAACTAATTAATGCTTCATTATAATTATCTGTAAGACAATAGTATGTATGAATACTTCTATTGAAACCAGCATAATTCTTTTCATATTCGATTTCAAATGGTTTTATTTCGATTTCAAATGGTTTTATTTCTTTTTCCACCATTCTTTTATTTTATAATAACCATATGTAACTAAACCAACAACAATTGCTAAAAGTATTAATGTTGTCATTTGCTTGTCCTGGTGTCCAAACAACAACATTTGTACAAGATGTTAAAAACAAACCTGTTAATAAACAAGCTACTATTCCTTTTTTCATTTTTTTATTTTATAATTGTTAAAACTTCACCACAATTTGGACAAATATATGTAACAGAATCGCTTTCTTCTTCATAATCACAAACGATTTCTTCAACATCTCTACTAAGACCTTCCCATCCGCAAGATTTATCACCTTGACAACCAAGTACATAGTATTTTTTCAATTCTTTTTCAGTATATTTCATTTTCTTAATTTTTATTTTATATATTTAATTTCAAATACAAATATACGACATTACTTTAATTATTTTAATAGAAAATGATAAAGACATAAATTTGGTTGAATCAAATAAGGTATTACAACATTATATGATTCTGTCGATATATTTTTATATTTTTACCAACAACTATAATCAGTTATGTCTTTTTCTTTCTTTTTTAATGAACTTTTAATATAACATGAACGTCCAATACCACTCGAACTTGAAAATGAATATGTTATATTTCCAACTTTACCATATTTTTCTTTTACCTTTGCGATATATTTTTTTACATTATCTTTTTCGACATCATTTAATAAATCTTCAGTATAAATATGTTCTCTTAAACATTCCTTTATGACATCTATGACTCCAGGTGTAAATTCTGGATCAGTCATAGTTAAACCAGAATTCGCACCAGAAATTTTAGATTTGAAATATTCTTCTAATTTTTCTTTTAATTTATTTTCTTCTAATTTCATTTTTTTGATATATAATCTAATACTAATTTATCTAATTTTGTTTTATCACTTGCATTTATTATCTGTTTAGAATATTTTGGCATACATTTATACAATACATCCAATTGTCCTTTACTTATTTTTTTATATTTTTGATATTGTTTTGCAATACTTGTTAAAATTTTTGCATCAACACCTGTAAAACCTATACCATTCGAATCTTCTGTCGATTCACATCTTGCTTCATCTTCAGTTTGATTTTCTAAAATTCTTTGAACACCAGCAATAGCCCAATTGAAATCAGTATTTAATTTCATTCTAACATATTCTGTTGTAAACTTTTTAGTTACTTTCATAATAATATAGTTTTATTTTACAAATATATAATAATTAATAATAGAAACCAAATTTATTTTAATTTATTTTCTGGATTATATTCTGGTGCAATTTCATATAATATTTCTAATATATCACATTTCATACCATCGACATCAACATCAGTACCCTCATATGGAATTTCTTTCATATTTGATTTTATAGCCTTTTCTATTTTATCAATCAATTGCCAATGTTGTAGTTTGTTTTCCATTTTTATATTATTTAATTCTACAAATATATGGACAAATAATTCAAAAAACAAATTTAATATATAATATATGATTAAAAAGTATATAGATTTTATTAATGAAAACAAATCATATGATGATTATTATATCACATATGATATTGATAAATATGTATATCATATAACATCAAAGAGTTGCGAAATAAATATAAAAGAAAATGGTTTCAAAACAGGAAAAGAATTAGATGTTTGCGAAAAAAGAAGTGCAGTTTATTTCGCTGATAAAGATGTTAATTATGGCATCTATGCAAGAAATGGTGAATCAGAAACATATGAAGGTCAAGATATCGGTGAAGTTAAAGTAAATATAAAAGGTTTGAAACTCCTTAATATGACATATAAAGATAAAACTGGTTGGGCAAATCACAAATTATATAGCGGTATCGTTACTAGAGGTGAATTGGAAAAAATACCATTAGATATTGATGGCACAATATCATTTTTAGATGATGGTAGAATTTATGAAGTTTGTCTAAAAAAAGATGTTGCTAATAAATTATTAAATTAATAAAAATATGCCAATATTACTCTTTCCCAACCGAATAATAAACAATGATTAGTTATATCTAAATTAAATATTTTTGATAATTGTTCATTATTTAATTCATAATTTAATTTTGGTAATTTACTTCTATTTATGTATAGACATTTGTTACTTTTTATGTATAAAATAAAAATGCCGCAATTAGGTATTGCGGCAAACCACGTCCTTTTCCCGAGGGAAATGACTAAATCTTTTTTATATCTTTACCAAAACGATACATATTATAATATTTTCTTGAAAAAATTAACATATATTTTTCCAATTAAGGTATTAAATTGTGTAATAATAGTAATTAATTCTACTTTTTTTACTCAACAAACTTAAAACATTAAAATTCTTTTCCAATGAAACCCTGTACCTCAGTCCAAGATTTTTTATTTTTACAAAAAAATCCTTCCAATTATTAAATTCATCAGTTAAATATTCCTTCCATTGGTCTTTAACTAAATTAATATTTGGATAAAATTTCTTATTTTTTATTATAATTACTTCATAACCACGTCTTCCAATTTCTAATGATGCATTGATTGGATCAGAATAATTATAAATCATATTTCCTATAAATGAACTATATGCAGGATTAACCTTGAACACTTTTCCACCAAGATTTGATATTCTTTTCTCTAAATTGTTTATAAAATCTTTCCTAATCCATTGATTATTTACCATCCTATTAAATTTCTTTCCCTTGTTGTGTTCCTTACTTTTTACCGTTAAATCTTCTATAAAAATAAACTTACAATTCCATTTTTTGAATAACTTTTCTATCTTTTTACTGATTTCATATATTTCATGCTTAATCTTTTCATGAACATTTTCTTTTATATTTAATACGAAATACCTTAATTCTAATATGTTTTCACCATCTTTTATACTTACACCTATTTCATTTGGATTCAAATCGATGCCTATATATCTGGTATCTATTGTATTGTGTTCTTCTTTTATTTGTTCAAATGAAATATAAATATTATTACTATCTATCCTTACTGAATAGGTTAAACCTGTTTCTCTTTGATTGATGTTATTTTTCTGTTCAAGATTATAAAGTAATTTTCTATAATTATTTCTTAAATTTGGTAATTTCAATGAAATGTGTTGATTCTTGTTTATTTTAAAAATAATTTCATTATTATTTATAATATTTAATTTAAAACTACGATTTCCCATCTTTGTTGATTCACCTTGAATCATTATAGGTAGTAATCTTTTTTGTTTTAATTCTTTGTTTGAAATTAGTCCATTAATTCTTCTATAAAAATTATTTTTGCCACCAAATATTACTTTTTTGCCACCATTCTTTTTATATATTGATTCTGCTTCCTTTATCCCACATTGTATTAGCCAACTATTTAATTCTATTCTATTCAAATCTTTACACAATATCCTTATTTCTTTCTGTGTCTTACCTTCTTTGAATCTATTAAATGAAAATCTAACAACATTAGAATATTGATTACGCAGTTTTTCTAAAATTGTGACGTTTTCAACATCAATATAATATGGTAAAGATATAGTAATCATGAAATTATATATTAAAAATCATTGTTCCATATTTTACTTTTTATATTTTATTTAGCATATTATACATTATTTTTGAAATTTTTCTAAGAAATAATTATATATAGGTTCCCAATCTTTTTTTGGATCAAATGCTGCTTTATCTTCTAGCAAAATATTAAAATACATTTTATCTTTATAATAACCAAATGAACCATTTTCTTCAGATACCTCAGGATTACTATTTATATAATTAAAAATTATATTATTATTTTTTAAAATATCAATATATTTATCGATTTCATCAGGATATGAAGAAGTGTACATAATTAATATAATATCTTCTCTTTTAGTCAATATTTGTAATGTTTCTTTTGCAAAATCATAAAATATCATTTCATTCGTATCTCTATTATAATCTGGTTTAATAGTAGTACCATGTAAATCGACTGCAACATATAATTTATCCCAACCTTTCTTTTTAACATATTCAAACATATTTTTAATGTGTGTAATAATTTTTGGTTCTTCAACTTTTTTTTCTAACCATTCAATATATTTAATATTACTAGTTTCAAATAAAAACTCTGTACCATGAAATTTACATTTAGTTTCATTTTCGAATTGTTCTCTTAGATTCATATAATTAACTTTTTTAGTACATACAAATATATAACTTTTTTTATATAAATACAAATAAAAATGCACAATAAACTAATATGGTTTATTGTGCATTATTTAGTTTATTTTGGTTATTATTATAACATTACATATGACCAAATATATTTTTTACATTTTCTTTTACCTAAACAATATTGTGATATATTATTAATATTTGTTTCATTTTGTGCATCAATTGTGGAATAAAACGTGTTTAATAATACACCATCTAAATCATATTGATATACTTTTTTGGCTAATTTACTTTTGTGATTTTTATAAAATTCTTCTTGCCAACTATTTATCGTTCTATCATTTTTATCTATATTGTTTTCAATCATTAGTTCTTTGAATAATGTTTGTGATTCATACCAAGATATTGCAGCACATGTCATACCAAGTCTTTTAGCAATTTCTGTTTGTGATAATTTTAATTTATATAAATCTAATACTTTTATATATTTATCTACATTTTTATATTTTTTATAATTAATACAATATTCATAATATTCTTTTTTCCATTTTCTTTCTAATTTTGGTAAATCAATATTATAAAAATGTTGAAATAAAATTCTTGCAGATTTATCTGAATGTTTTAAACTATATGTGTTATTTTTGTGTTCTTTATTTTTTGATATACTACTGTATTCTTTTTTTAATATATCATTAAATCGTTTTTTTATCCAATTACACATTTCAATTGTTCCTAATAATGAAAAATGTATTGATTGTTGTTTTTCACAATTATATAAACCGATAGATCCATCCCCATCAATATAACCAATAATAAATGCATCCATTAATTCTATATCTTCTAATAATGGTGGCAACAATATTAATGATTTTTTATTTAATATATTAAATTTATTTTTTAAATCTAAACATATTTTTTCTGACATTATATTTAATCCAACACAATCAAAACCTTTCGATTTATAATTACGTATAATACTTTCGGATTTTAGATTTTTTTTTATATTTTCTAAAATAATTTCATCTTTTTTTGATAATCCAAAACTTAATGATTTGTATTTTTTATCAATACAACCATCTGCTGCAATAAATCCAGCAAAATAACTATTTAATAAATTTGGTGTTTCAAAAAAATTATCATCAACATTATATAATCTTTGTTTTTTTGAATTTTCATTTTTTCCTCTTGAACAAGTTATTAGTCCATATTTCTTTTTATATCCATATAAACTTTTATATTTAATATTTTTTTCAATACATATTTGTTTTTCTGTTATTCCACGTTCTTTAGAAATATTTATAATTTCTATCAATTCTTCTTTATTCATATATCTATTTTTATTAGTATATATTAAATTAAAAAGGTGATATATTTCTATTTTTGAAACAAAAAAAATCTGTATCAAATTAATGATACAGATTTCAATTTATTTTATTAAAAAAAATTAATTTTCGTCTTCGATATTTGTTAAACCTTTATCGAAATCTTTACTTTCTTTCAAATAAAAATTTTCACTCTTACTCTTATAACATTCTAAATCAATGTCTTCTACACGAACAACACAACCTTCTTCTGGTACTACATTTTTACACATGAAGCAATTTTTTTCATTGTATAATTCTTTCACACGTTCTAAGAATTTGTCACCAAAATCTCTTTCATCATAAGATTCAATTAATAAATCTTTAGCATAACCATAATACAATTGTGGTACAGGTGTTAAGCCATTTAATGTACAATAATCTTGTACTTGTTTAGCAGAAAATTCAAATACTTTACCAGCAGTATTAGTATATGTTATTCTATAAATGAATATTTTATATTCACCTGCACCACAACCATAATCAAATTCACCTTGAATTCCTGCACCAGATGGTAAGTTACCAACAATTTCATAATAAAATGTCATACCATCAAGTAAAAATTCTTTCAATTTAGTATTTGCAAGTCCCCAAATATCCATTTCATAATAGTGCTGTTTTTTATTTTCAACAACATTTCTATTTAAAATTCTTTTAATTAATTTTTTAATCATTTTCATATTTTCATATTTTTAATTATTTACAAATATACAACTATATTTTATATTTCCAAATGTAACCATACATTTTTTTAACTTTATTTTTCAAACAACATGATAATGAACCATCTCTTTTACCTAAATATGTAGTTGCAGATTTTGCTGAATCCCATTCTTTAATAAAATTATTATTTAAATCATATTGTATTATTGGTTTTCTTGTTTTACTTCGATCTCTTCTTTTTGGAACACCATTATAAATATCACCTAAAAATGCATATGACCAAAAATAATTATAAAAAACCCATCTATTTTTTATAGATTTCCTAATATTACCTGAATCAAAATGTAATTCATTCTGTATTTGTACTGGATTTTCCCATTTTTTTACAAAATTACCATTTTGTTCATATTGAAATACTGGTTTTGATGATGGGTGTTCCTTACCGTATTTACCTTTAAATGCATGATTTATAGATTTTTTTAAATTACTTTCAGGAGTACCTTTTATACCTAAACAACTACCAGCAATCTTACACATATTATATTCTGGATTTAATAAATCCATATAATATTGTTCTCTTTCAAGTAATATATTTTTTTCACAATATTCTAATATTTCAAATATAAAAAATTCAATACCATATTTATTCCAAGATTGTTGTAAATAATATGAATGATGTTTATTTTTATTTAAACTACTTTTATGTGTTGCAAATCTACCAAGAATATTAATAGCACTTCCAATATAACATTTATTGTTAATTTTGTTTTTAATTTTATAAATTCCACTTGACATTTTGACTATTTTTTATTATATATATTAATAAAAAATAGTCAAAAGTTGTGAAAAATTAATTAATCGTTTTTTATAACACGTCTGGAAGCATATATGTTATCATATTGTGTATCAACAACATTAACACCAAATCTTTTCAATATTTTTTCATACCATTTCAATGTTTTTTTACAAAGAATTTTAGATGATATTGATGAAGTACCATGCAATTTGTATGTAATAGATACCAAAGTATCTGGTTTAATTCTATGTATATTTCTGTATAACATAGAAGTATCTTGATGAAATTTGAATTGTCCTTCAATTAATTTAGAAACTTTCTTAGGTGATTTTCCACCTTTTTTAGAACCTGGTGTGCCTTGAACTTTAGTTTTAATAACATATTTTTTACATATTTCAGTACCATTAAGTTCATCAAATACATCACCAATATTCACAACATCACCTTTTTCAAGAAATTCTGCAATAGAATCAATTGGCATAAATAAACCTTCAGATTTGAAACCTTTTAGTCGCATACATCTAACTCTACCATTTTCTTCAAAATATCCTTTCTTTTCTGTATCAGAATTTAGTGTTTTATCTTTATATAAGTTATTAACTTTCAAAAAATCTTTTGACAATGATGTTTCAACAGGAAAATATAATCCAACATCACCAATTTTAACAGTTTTTGATACGACTACTCTATTGCCCATGATAACTGCGTGTTGAATATTATCACAACCTTCCATTGGTACTAATGTTTTGATATCAACAACAATTGCACAATAATTTCCGTTTTTTACTTCTTTGTATTTCATCTTTCTAACATTTTTATTTATTTTACAAATATACAGCAACATTTAATGGTTTCCAAATAAATTATCATTTATTTTTTATAAGATATTCTATTACTATTTTCCAATTTGGATATTTTTCTGAACCAAAATGAATCCACTCACCTTTGAAATCTTTTGCACCATTATTTGATCTATCATCAATTAAAATATCACCATCTACCATTTCTTTATGATGTGTTAAAAATACTTTTTTATAAAAAACACTATCTTTATCTTTACCAAAATAATTATGTATAAATTTAATTTTATCAGATAATGATGATACATTATTCCATGGTGCAGTTGATAAAATATAAACATCAAAATGTTTTGAAAGTTCATATACAGCATCTATTGCACCATCTATTGGTTCCATCAAACCAAATATACCTGGTACTTCATCTAAGCAATCTTTATATTTTTTTAGTGTATCTATATCTAATTTATCAATACCTGATTGAAAATTGACTATAACACCATCCATATCAAAAAATAATTTTTTCATTTTGTAAATATAATAAAAAATAAATAAAGTTTATAAAAAATTTGACATTTTATTATAAATTCCTTATCTTTATAAAATGAAACAGATAGATAAAAATATTGATATTATTGACATTATCGAAAATGGAACTTCACAAAGATTAAAAAAAGTTCTATTATCGAATGATATTGATGTCAATATATGTGACAAAAATGATAGAACACCACTTATGGTTGCTTGTCGAATTGGATCATTTTCAAAAGTAAAGATATTAATAGAAAATGGTTCAAATATTAATGCATCAGATTTTTATCAAGATACTTGTTTACATTGGTCTTGTGTATTTCCTAATTACAAAATAATAAAATATCTTTTATTAAATGGTGCAAACCCGAATAATAAAAATGATATAAATAATATACCTTTATGTGGTTTGAGTAATGATTTTGTAAATAAAATCGAATATGAAAATATAATAAGATTATTTATTAAGTATGATACTAATATATTTTATAAAGATGCAATTATTTTTAAGAATATATTAAAATTATTGAAAGAATCTAAATGGCAAATATACTTTATTAAATATCAATTACATAATATAAATATATTAAGAAAATATATTAAATTAAATGATGATGTTTTAGATAAGTGTGATTGGATGTTAGATAATAATGACATTGGTTTGATGTAATTACATTAATCCAATTTCTCTTGATTGAAATAAGTGTCCATATTTTGGATCATCATTTAATTTATCATCTATTTTTACTTCAGAATCTAAAAGCCATTGTATTTTATCATCATCTTCTGTTTCTGCTATCCATTTTTGGAAATAATATGATTCTTTAATTTTTATAAAGAAATCAGAATAATCATCATCAAGAAATTCTAATAAATCTTTACCACTTCTATCAAAATCATCAAAATCAAATTCTGCAATATTACCATAAACTAATTCTGCAATTTCACTATTATAATCATTTTCTATATAATATTCAAATAAATCCATATAACTAATACCTTCTAAATAATCATATATTTTTATGATATCATTTATATCAATAACTGATAATTCTTCTTGTTCTTCAACATCATTACCAAACCATTCTATCAATATATCATCTTCTGATTGATATATTTGTATTGAATCTACATAAACTTCTTCTAATGATGGTTTGCTTGAATATTCTGGATCACCAAATCTACTTTTTGATATGTTTTTATTAATATATCTTTCTAATCGAAATTGTGGAAATTTCAAAGAACTAACATGTAATTTATTTTTCATTAAATCAATAATATCATTTATTAATTCTTTTCTAATTTTTTTAGAAAAGTCATCATATTTCAATTGATATTCATCACTTGATGCTTCAAATAGTTTATATTTTTGTAGATATTTCATATTGTATATATTAAAATAATATTATTAAAATAATCCTATATCATCCATATTAAAATATGTGTCTAAATCATCAAGTGGATACATTTCTAATAATTTTTCATTTGGTTTTACAAAATTAAAAAACCATTTTATAAAATCTTGTTCTTTTTTGTATTCTAAAAATAATTTGTGTTGAAATTCGAATTTTTCTAATGGATTTATATTTTTTAAATACTTTTTGTATAATTTATGATTATTATAAAATAATTCTATATTATCACTTTTTTCATTAAAAATATTATCAAATAGTAATATTTTTACTAATTCATTTGTTATCTGATTCCAACCTTCAAAATTTATTTCATCATATGATATATCATATGGGAAATCATCACTTAAATAATCATTCAAATCAAAATCGTCTATATTATTCCATTCCCATGATAATCTTTTGTTCGTATAACAAAAGTTTTCTAATATTTTCAAAAATTGTTTTATAAAATCATGTCGACTTAAACTCAATCCAGTATCTATATTCATATCTAATGGTAACATCAAATATTCATATGTTTGTTTATCAAGTAAATCTTTGAATTTTGAAATAGAAATAGAAACATCAACCCAATTTGAAATTTTCAAATCTTCTAATTTACAATCAAATGGATATTCACTATTATATATGAAATCATTTATATCAAAATAATCTTGTTTATATTTACAAATAAACATTAATTCATTATATGATTTTTCAACTTCACGTAATTTTTCACATACTTTTTCTATGTTTCTTTGATCAATTTTCTCAAATAATTTATATGTCTTTAATCTTTTCATAATTAGAATAATCCTATATCTGATAAACCATCCATGGCATCGATATCATCTTGGTATTTTTTATATAATTCATTAAATTTTTCTGTATTATCAACTGTATATCCATAAACTATTGGTATATATATCAAATCTTTACAAGATTCAACCTTATATATTTTTTTAATATATGGTAATAAATATATTTTATTTTCTAAAAAACAATTTCTTATATCCAAAATATTCCACCATTTATCAGAATTGTAATTTGATACATTTTTATTAAAAAATGAATATCCTTTTGAATCATCTAGTTCAAAATCTGTTTTTTCACATTTTATAAATAATTTCAAAGTTGATTCTTTTTTAATTTTAAATATTATAGGATCATTTTTTATTAATATATTTGGATTTGAACCACAATCAAGTAGTGTTTTTATAACATTATCATTATCTTCATTCATAACAGCATATTCAAGAGGATATTTATCAGATACTTTTCTTTCTAAATCAACACCATTATCAATAAGAATTTTTATTATTTCACAATCTCGTTGTCGAATTGCATTATATATTGGCTCAGAAAAATTAACATCACACTTAAATTTATTAATTAATATATTTATCATTTTTATATTACCAACTAAACAAGAAAAATCAAGAGGACTCATATTATTTCTATCAACAAAATCTAATGTTCCAATTTTATTTATAATTTCTTCTAATTTATCAACATCATTATTATATATTGCATTAAGTGCATTATATTTATCTTGTCCTTTTTTATAAGGTATTGACATTTCAAATAATTTAAAATTTTTCATTTTACTCATCATCTTCTTTGTCTTCACTTGATTTATAACCATATATATCAACATAATCACCAAAATTATCTTCAAATACATTTATTAAAAAATCATAATCTCTTGACATCATTAGTGATTTCATTTTATCAATTTCGTCTTTTGTATAATCAAGTTGATTTGCAAGATTTGTTGCTAATGCTATTACTACATACGCATTACCATGTTCACCACTTAAATCAAGTTCTATTTTATCTTTTTTAGGTTTTTTATCTTTGAATGCCTCAAATAATTTTATATGTTTCATATTATTTTTTATTTTTTATTTTTTATTTATTAATTTCACGTTTTTTTAATTCATCATATTCTTCTTTAGTAATTCTTCCGTTATAAAAATCACCCCAACTAGTTATAACCACTAAACGATATTCATTTGTATCATTTATAAAAATATACGCAGATTCTTTTCTATTTGAAGATTCTGTATTTTTATATAGATTATATTTTTTAACCAAATCGAATAAATATGGTATATAAACAGCACCGATAACTTTGTCGTTATCACCTTCGTTGAATGCTTCAAATAATTTTACATGTTTCATATTATTATATTAATTTTTATTTGTTAATTTCAATGCATGTTTATATTTATCATCTTTAGGATATTTATCTATTAATAATTGTATACATTGTTTTATCATATTTTGATTTTTTTCAGAATTCATACCTCTACCTATTATTGTATAACCAAAACCATTTACAATTTGTTCTGGTGTCATGTTTGGATAATTTATAAATTCATCAAGTTCTTCTTCTGTTGGTAATCTATATATTGTATATTGAAATATAGATGGTTTATCTTTACTTGGTTCTATTCCCATCTTCAATAAATTACTAATTGATTCATTAATATGTTCACCAAATAATTTCAAATGTTTCATAAACAATTTTTTCTTTTATATATTAAATTAAGCAAATGAAAACTTATTATCATAAAAAAGATATAAAAAATAAAATGCGTATGAAATATATTATAAATTTCTTTGATGGTCCTACAAAAAATGATACAATAGATGCATCAGGATATGAAATAAAAAATAATTTTGTAAATTTTTATGTTGATATACCACCTATTATTAAAGTTAATGTCGCTAGTTATAGAGCAGATATGATTATAGATATAAAAATGGAAGATGAATACTCAAAAGTAATCGACAGAATTAAAAAATTAAATTCTTTGGAAAATAAAACGTTTTTACAAAGAATAAAAAATATGATAAATAAAATAAAAATTGTACATCTTGCAGATATACACATAGTAAATGAACCAAAAGAACATATTAAATTTAGAGAAATATTTTATAATTTATATAAAGAATTAGATATTATAAAACCAGATAAAATTGTTATTGTTGGTGACACATTAGATGCTTTTATATCAACTAGTTTAGAATCAGAAACATTGGCGGCAGAATTATTAAACGAACTATCAAAATATAGTGATGTTATTGTAACAATTGGTAATCATGAAATTCGCAAATCTGATATAAAACGTTCAACATCAATTGGTTCTGTTATAAAAATGATAGATAACGATAGAATTAAATTATTTAATAAATCAGGTTTCTTTGAAGATAATGATATTATTTGGACTAATTATAGTCATTTAGAAAAAAATATAAAACCTTGGATTGATATTCAACACAAAAAAGATAAAAATAAATTATATGTTGGTTTATTCCATGATCCTGTTTATGGATGCAAATTACCAAATGGTAATGATATGTCTTCAAATAATTTAGTTAAGTTATCAGATTTCAAAGATAATGATATGACACTTCTTGGTGACATTCACTTGCAACAATTTTTTGGTGATACAATTGGATTTGCAGGTAGTTTAATACAAAACAATTTTGGAGAAAAAGTAGAAAATCATGGTTTCATACTTTGGGAAATAGATGAAAATAAAAATATAACTCACAAAGAATATAATATACAAAATGATTATACTTATATTACATTTAAAATCAATGAAGACTTTGATTATGATAATATATCATTTGATGATAAATATGCAACAAATAAATCATATTTTAGAGTTGATTGGACAGATTTGTCTATGAACATTAATTTAGAAAATGAAGAAAAAATAAAAAAATATATTCGTGATAAATGGAATAATAATATTATAAAATTTAAGAAAAATAAAATATTTAAGAATATTTTAAATTCTAAAAAATTGACAGAATCATTAAATGTCAATGATAAACAAATTCAACAAGAAATTTTTAGAGAATATCTTGAAAATAATAACTATGATGAAATATTTATTGATGAAATATTAAAAATTGATGATATTATTAATAGCAGATTAGAAATAACAAATACGATTTCAAATATTGAATGGAATATTGATAAAATATGGGTTGATAATTTCAAATCATATGATAAATTAGAAATAGAATTAAATGATATACATGGCCTAATCAAAATAGGTGGACTTAATAAGCAAGGTAAGAGCACCATATTTGACATTATATGTTATATTTTCTATGGAACAACATTCGCTACAAATAAATTAGGTGGTGGTAAAAGAGAAAAGAATGGTGATAATAGATATATTAATAACAAACGCGATTTAGATTATTGTAATGGTGGTGCTATTTTAGACATTAATGGTGAAAAGTTCACAATATTAAGAAAGACCGAAAGAACATGGTCAAAAGGAAAGAAATCGATATCAAGTTGTTCAACAGTAGTAGAATATTATAGAGGTATTGAAATTAATGATGAAAATAAGGAAGTAGAAGAAGGCAAAGCAAAAACACAAAACTTTATTGAAACTATATTAGGAGACTTCGATGGTTTCATAAGATTGGCGCTTACAAATTCGGATAACATAAACAGCTTATTATCATTAGATAGAGCAACATTTATTGATTCTGTGATAAAAGATGCTGGTTATGATATCTTTGAAAAGAAGTTAATTATTTTCAAGGATTACAAAAAAGAAATAGAAACTGATAAAATCGTTTTAAACATCGATGAATCAAATAAAACTATATCGGAATACAATGTTCAACAAAATGAATTATCATTAATTAAAAAGACTATTGATGATGAAATAAAAGGTATTACCGATAATTTAATTATTTTAAATAATAAAAGGGATAATCAAGTAAAAAAATTAAATAAAATAGATACTGAAATATCTAATGTTAATGTTGATTTAATTACTGAAAGAATTGTAGAATACAAAGAATCCATTACAACTAATTTATCTAAGCAAAAATTTAATAATGAACAATTAGAAGGTTTAATAAAAGAATATGATAAAGAAAGATTAGATACATTATACAAAAATATTAAAAAATCAGAAGATGTTTTATTAAATTATAAATTAAAAATTGGACAATCAGAAACATCAATACAAACTGAAACAAATACTATAGATAGAGTTGATGATAAAATAAAAGAACTTAAAAACAATGAAATAAATAGACAAACTAATATAATAATTGATTATAATAATTCTATTAAACAATTGAATGATGTTTTCAAAACTGATATTAATAATGAAATTAGAAATATTAGAGATATTATAAAAGATAAACAATTCGATATAAAAACGATTGATACTGAAATATCTAATATAAAAACACAAGGTTCTAATATTAAGAAAAGGATAACGGAACTAGAAAATTCAAAAGTATGTACCGAATGTAATAGAATACATGAAGAAGATACATTAAATCATATTGCAAATACTGTTACAAATTTAAATCTTGATATCACAAATTTATTAAGTGATGGTAAAATAAAGTTACAACATCAGAAAGATATTCAATCAGAAATTGATGATTTATTAAAATCTATTGAAAATATTGAATCTGGCTATTATAATGAAATATTAATTAAAAAAGACAAAAAAAGAAATAATGATATTGAAGAAATAAAAATATCAATAAAATATATTGAAGATATTATTGAAGAAATAAAAGTAGATAATTTTATTAATGCTGTTAAATTAGAAGAAAATCTTAATAAAGGTTTAACATTAAAAGAAAATTCTATAAAAAAAATTGAAGAATTAAAAACGGATATTATTCAAAACAAAAAAGATATTAAAATTTGTGAAAATGATATTGATGTTATTGGTAAAGATATTAATATTTTAGAAAAGGAAAAAGAAATTGTTAGAACATATGAAATATTATCAACTGAAAATAAAGAATTATCTTTAAAGATTGAAAATATAAAATTAACAATTGAAAGTGCTAAAAATAAAATAGATAAATATTATGAGCAATTAAAGTATATTGATGAAAATACTGAATTAGAAAAAGTTATTACATCATTAGAATCAGATATAAAAGTATTAGAATCAAGTAAAGTTGATAAGAATATTGAATTGAATACGAGTATTTTAGAAATATCATCAATTGATAGTAAAATTATTGATTTAACAAATAAAATAAATAAATACAAAATACAAGTTAAACGTGATGAATTTTTTAAGTGTTATCAATCTTGCGTATCAAGAGATGGTATTCCAACTATGTTGATAATTAAAAGTAAAGATTTAATAAATAAAGAAATGAGTGATTTCTTATGTGAATGTGATTTTGAGGTATATTTCAATAATGATTTGGATTTGAAATTAATTGCTAATTCTAGTCCTGGAGTAGAGCAAAACGTATTAGAATCAAGTGGTTGCGAAAAGTCGTTTGGTGCAGTTGCATTAAAATTGTCATTGCGAGAGATAAATAATTTTAGCAAACCTTCAATTCTTTTTCTTGATGAAATTTATGGCAAATTGGTTGGTGATAGTGTAGATGATTTCAATAATCTTTTAATTGCTGCATCTAAAAAGATAGACAAGATATTCATTATTGAACATCATGCTAATATACCACATGATTATTTATTTGTTGCAACTAAGGATAGTAAAGGTATAAGTACATTAGAAATAAATTAATTATGAAAAATAATATAATAGTTAGTAATGATATGTTTGAAAAATATATCAAAAAGCAAGGAAATAATAAATTACATAGATTTGCAGAATTAAATAAAAAGGGTTCTATACCATATGATTTGAAAATTAATGAAATATTTGATGGTGATTATCAAAAAAAAATAAATAACCCAGTAAAATACAAATCTAAAATTATAGGTGAATTTAATTATGAATTTAATTTTAAAACAAAAAATGATAATGAATATAGACTTGATTTTGTGAAATTAGAAGAAATACAACCTAATGAAATAAAAAAACAAGAATTAAATAAAATAGAAAATGAAATAAAAAAAAATTCAGACAATCCTTGTTTTTATAAACAATATATTCATGATGAAAGATTAATTGATAAAGTATTTATATCAGTATCATTTTCTATTATAGATGCAACTGAAATAGATTATGATATAAAAACAAAAAGAAATGAATCTATTGACGTTTTAGAAAATGTTATGCACATAGTAAAATATTTTATGAAAAATAATAATGAATATATTTATATGTTTGGTGACCCAAATGATAATGAAAAAATAAAAGTATATAATCTTATAATTCAAAAATGTTTTTCTGATTATGAAATTATTTGTGATTATACATCTGGATTCAAAAATACTAATATTGGTTATTATTTAATAAAATAAAATAAATTAATGGAAATAAAAGGTAAAATATGTTTTAAAAAATCCGAAATATCTAATAATATTTTGGATTTTTTAAAACAATTTAATATATGTAAAGAAAAAGTTTACATATGTGAAACACCATTATTAATGATATATACTATATACAATAATGAAATTTATTCACATAATATAATGACAGAGAATATTATAATTGATGATATATTAATATCAGAAATGAAAAAATGTGATTATTTATTTATTTATGAATATGAAAATATTATGAAATTTCATATGGCTTATGAAGAAAAACGATTAAGACGATTAAAAAAATTAAATAGTTTATGAATGTAGGCGATGTTGTGAGATTTAAAGAAGAATATTCAAATAAACCATGGTATCATAAAAATACAATGGTTATAATTGGTGTATTTAATTATAGTTTCAATAATGAAATGTTATATGAAACAGATTATAAATTCGATGAATCAAACAAACATTTTACAGAAAAATATTTTTATAATGTTTTAGATTCAAGAAAAAAGAAATTAGATAGTTTATGAAAGAAAATTATATAATAGAAGGTGTTGTTGCACAATTTGAAAAATCAATGAATGGTAGAATATATCCAAAATATATTTTTGAAAAAGAAGTTGAAAAACTACAAAAAGAAGTAGAACTTAAAAGAAAGAATAAATTAAGAAAAATCAAATTAGATTCATTATAATAAATTTACAATATGAAAGACATTCATAAAAATTTGATGCAAAAAATGTTAGATGCTAGTAATGAAATCGCAAAAAACTCTAGATATGGTTCTGGTGATTTTATAGTAACTAATATTGATATATATAATGTTATAAATGAAATTAAAAATAAAGAATATCAAAGAAAATTAAGAATAAAGAAATTAGATTCATTATAATAAATTAGGAAATTTATAAATTTACAATATGAAAAACGAAATAAAAAACGAAATAAAATCAGAACACATGAAAGAACTTAGAAAAAATTATGGTATTGATGCTGTTTATGAATTAGGAAAAAGTCTTAATCAAGAAATTCAAAATTCAATTAAAGAAAATAGAATCAAATTAAAAAAAGAAACCAGAAGAAAAAAATTAGATTCATTATGAAAAAATTGATTGATTATATAAATAATCTAAATATTGATGAAAAATATTTAGAATATACTGGCATAAAAAATATACAAATGATTGGAGAAAAAGGATTTCAGCCATCAACTATTGTAAAAATGCAAAATGGTAATGAATACAACATTTTTACCATTCAAGAATACAAAAAAATTGAAAAATTGAAACAATCTGAAATAAGGAAAAAGAAATTAGATAGTTTATGATAGAAAAAGCAAATTTCATATATAATAACATGAATGTGTATATCGATGAATATCAAACAGATAATAATATATTAGTTGGTCGTAAACAAGATAGTCATATAAAATTTATGATATGTAATAAAAAACAACATATATGTTAATAAATATATTGAGAAAAAAGAAATTAGATAGTTTATGTCAAAATATATAAAAAATAATTAAACATATATGTATATTGATAAAATGAAATTTGATAAAAAATTCAAAGAACATTTATATGAAATATCTAAAAAAGAAATGATGAGTTATGATAATGGCACATTTGAAATATTTTTTGATGATGAAAATGAAAGAATAGATGCACATTGGACAGAATATATTAATAGTCAATCATTTATAAATACAAAAGTCTTTGAATATAAATATTATGAAGAATATATAATATTGATTAGAAAGAAAAAAATAAATAGTTTATATTGAAAAATAAATCTTTACAAATAAAATTAGATATAAATTATATATTGAAAAAATATATGAACTTTTCTGATGATGATATCAGAAAGAATTATACAATAAGAAAGAATTATATCAGAAAGAAAAAATTAGATAGTTTATGAAACACAATTATGAATTTATAGCAACAATAAATGGAGAAAAATATTATCCAAAATGATTTTATTACCAAGACAAATATATAATATTGGTTGGTGATGTTAAATTAAATCACACAGTTAGAAGAAAAGAAAAAATATGTGATGTTGATATAATAGTAATTGATAAAAATTCAAGAAAAAAGAAATTAGAATCATTATGACATATAAAGAAATGTGTGATAGTTTATATCCTAAAATATCAGGAAATAAATCTAAAATAATTATAACATCAACACCAAAAGGAACAAATAATTGGTTACAAGATTATTGGTTTCCTTCATTTGATACACAAGAAAGTCCTTCATTATTTGATATAATAAAAGAAAAAAATGATATAAGAAAAAAGAAATTAGATTCATTATGATAAAATTGTGTACTTATAGAAATGTAGAAATATATGTAGATAAATATCAACATATTGATAATTTATTTTTTGGTATTTTCGAAAATACAAAAAAAGAATATATTATTTGTAATGACATATTTTCAAATGATATAGGTAAAATATGTTTAGTCATAGATAGAAAAAAGAAATTAGAAACATTATGAAATTCAAAGATTATTTATCAAAAAATTTAGATACAACTATTGATTATTCAGAATATCTTGCAGAAAATTTAGATAACACTTATTCACAATATATTGCAGAATCGTTATATGGTGAAACTGAAGAAAAAAGAAAATTAAGATAAATTAAAGAAAAGAATAATAATAGAAAAAAGAAATTAAATTCATTGTGAAAACTGGTGATAAATTATTATGCAAAAGAAGTTTTAAACAATTAATAAAAGATAAAATTTATAAAATTAAATATATTGATAATAGTTATATTCATGTAGAAAATGTAGGTTATTTTACAACAAATATGAATAATGCATCTTTTGAAAATTATATTTGGACATATTTTTATAAAACTGAAGAATTAAGAAAAAAGAAATTAGATAGTATATGATAAATATAATACACAATGAAAATTGTAAAATAACACTTGAACGTTTAGAAAATTCTATAATAGATGGTATTATAACATCACCACCATATAATATAAATAGTGAAAGAAGTGATTGTTATTATAATAATGGATATTCTGATATAGATGGTTTGTCTGAAGATGAATATTTAGATGTTAGAACAAATGAATTCAAAGAATTTTCGAGGGTAATAAAAGATAAAGGTGTAATATGTTATAATATTAGTTATGCAAAAGAAAATCCAATTTTACCAACATTACTTGTCACAAAAGTACACAATGAAACAGATTTAACTTTAGCCGATATTATATGTTGGAAGAAACCACATTCTATACCATTTCAAACGTCACCAACGAAGTTGAGTAGGATAACTGAACTAGTTTATATATTTGTAAAAAAATCTGAACTACATACATTCAAAACGAATAAAGAAGTTAGTAAAATAAATGAAAAGACTGGTCAAAAGTTCTATAAGAATTATGTTAATTATATCGAGGCAAAAAATAATGACGGTTATAAATGTAAATTGAAAGCATCATATTCACAAGATTTGTGTGATCAATTAATAAATATTTATTTTCCTATTGGTAGTTTAATATATGATCCATTCACTGGTATAGGAACAACACAATTAAGTTGTATAAAAAATAAATGTGATTATATTGGTAGTGAATTAGATAAAGAACATTATAATATAACAATCGAAAGGATAAAAACAATTAATAAAGATTTATGAAAGAAAGATATTTGAATATTTTGAAATCATTTGGTTTTGTTGTAAGATTTGGTGATATAAATTTACCAAAAGGTGCATGTTTTATTAAATCAGAAGATAATAGATACACAAATGTAGAAACATCCGATTATATATTTTTCAATTCATATACAAATTATAGACAAGGAAAATATGGTGACACTAATATGATAAAACATAGAGAAGGATTAAAATTTTCTAAAAATTATTTAGGCGATGTATATGATATAGGGTTTGAAACAAATGACATAAATAAATTTGAACAATTTCTTAATGATTTATTCAAATCTGAAACTAGATTAAAAAAATTAAAAAGTTTATGAATATAGGCATTTCATACAGAAGTCATGGTACAATGGATAATGGTATAGTAAATTTAGAAAAAATATATTCTTATGATTTTGTTGGTTCACCTGCATTTTCTGAAGCAATACTTATCGATTTTGACGAACAAAGAAAACAAGAAATTATAGAAAAAAATAATATAAGAAAAAAGAAATTAAATAGTTTATGATAGATTATATTTATATAATGTCTTGTCAAAGAGGACATAGTGCGGAAATTCATTCTATATGGACAACATATGAATCAGCAATAATAAATTATTATCAATATATTAAAGATGAAGGTTGGTCTTTATATGATTTATCATTTATGTTTTTATATAAATTTCCATCAAATGAAAAATTTTGTGAAAATGATACTTGGTCTAATATAAAATTACAAAAATCTTGTAAATATAGAATAAAATTC
>Ga0172380_10002982_pt1 | contig 24498 bp, 21 predicted proteins | sample Leawe162metaG_FD_119747 | JGI IMG/M metagenome (GOLD analysis project Ga0172380, IMG submission 119747) | Leachate microbial communities from a municipal landfill in Southern Ontario, Canada - Leachate well 162 metaG | ecosystem: Engineered > Solid waste > Landfill > Unclassified | place...
ATACAACTGATGTACAAATTGAAAACTCATTTACTCTATGTCACGATGGAATCGATAATGATGACAACGGAACAACAGATATGGGAGATCGAAACTGTGCAAACTTTACAGAAGTTGAAGCAGAAAATCCTGAAGTAACAGGACAGATAGAAAATTCATATGAATTGTGTCACGATGGAATCGATAATGATGACAACGGAACAACAGATATGGGAGATCGAAACTGTGCTACTTATGGAGAACAACCAGTTATAGAAGAACCAGCAACAAGTACACCACCAACAGAAACTCGACGACGATCATCCGGTGGTGGTTCACGAAAAGCTCCATCAGCCAACCTTTCAAGCTCTGAAGGAGAAGTTCTTGGAGATAGTACAGAAGCTGGATCATGTAAAGTTCTTACAACTTTCATGAAAATTGGACAAGCAAATAATGTTGAAGAAGTTAAAATGCTTCAAACATTCTTGAATGCTCAAATGAGTGCAGGTCTTCCTGTGACAGGATTCTTCGGACCTCTTACACTACAAGCAGTGAAAGATTTTCAAGTGAAACACAAAACAGAAATTCTTAAACCTTGGGTAGATCTTGGACTTATGGCAAATGATGATATTGGAACAGGGTATGTGTACAAAACTACACAATACGCAATCAATAAAACATTGTGTCCTGAATCAAATGAAGTGTATCCAACTCTAAACTAATTTATTTTCTTTAAAACTATTTGAAAAGACGCGCCCTATGGACGCGTCTTTTCTTTTTTGTGTATGTGGCGTATGATTCAATTAATGAAACAAACTATCAAGAAAGTCTTCTACCCTCATCCTCAAAAGAATCCTCGTCCATACTTTTGGCATCCTGTAAGTATCACTTTTTTTGTTTTGCTGATTGTTTTGATATCTGGAAGTTTATTTTTGAAGAATACTAGTGTAGATGAAAAATCTCTCTTAGGTGATATTAAATCAGGCGTGCTTATTGCTTTTACCAATACTGAGCGAAAAGATGTTGGTATGTCAGAGCTAACTGAAAATGAAACCCTAAATACAGCTGCTACATTAAAAGCTCAAGACATGGCAACTAAAGGATATTTCGCTCATTATGCACCAGAAGGAACTTCTCCGTGGTTTTGGTTTACACAAGCAGGATATGAATATCAAAAAGCAGGGGAGAATCTCGCTGTCAATTTTAATGATTCAAAAGCCGTGGTGAATGCATGGATGGATTCACCAACTCATAAAGCAAATATTGTAAAAGATGGATATACCGAAATTGGGATAGGTATTGCTCAGGGTCAGTATAAAGGTAAAAAGGCGACATTCGTTGTTCAACTTTTTGCTTCTCCGAAGAATCCGGTTTCTTCAAATATGTTTGCACTTTCGATTGAAAAAAAATCTACTCTTGATTCACTGGATACTTCGTCTGTTCGGGGTGCAGAAATCTCCGTATTTTCACGTTCAAATATTTTTGAACTATTTTCATCACAAACATACACTTCAGTAATTCTATTGATTTTAATATCCTTAATTATTATCATCGCTATTTTAATTTTACTAATAAAAGGGAAGAGACCTCACACAAAACAGTTTTACCTTTCAATGGTTGTTTTGATTGTTGCGCTCGGACTTTCTATTGCGACTCAAATCAACTTCTTTAAGGATATTTCAATCTTCTTTTAATAAATCTAATTTGTGAAAAACATAAAAATATGAGATAGTGTTTGTCCACCGTTTTAGAAATTGTTCTTTTATGCCCACAATCATAGACCTGCTCGAGCAAGATGTCACCATCTTGCGTCCTCGTTATTCACTCGGCCAATTGCTGGTTGCGACACGGGAAGATCCCAAATCGCAAGCCGCACTTAACCGCTTGATAACACAAGTTATTCCGCGAGTTTGCACTCAAAAGGAAATGAAACTTCTCGCTCTTAGTTCTGAACCAGGGGAAGAAATTTCATGTACTTCAGGGTATGAATTTTGTTCTGTCGAACTTGCTCTTTCATTCATGGCTCATGTTGTACATGACAATGAATTGATGGGGCGTCTTTGTCGGAACGATCCGCGTCCACTTATCTGCATGGACCCTATTATGGTTCCAAGCAAAAGACTTGGTCGTGAACCAAGTCTAAAGCACATTATCATGGGTATCGATGCAACTGATCGGTTTCCAACTCCCCAGATTCGTCTGATTGGGAGCAAAAAAGTCGAGGAGGTTTGTGGCGGGTATTATCGTCCTGTCTGTCTCAAGCTCGAAGAGGCTGAGGAGGAGATTGAGGAAGGATCTGATTCAAAGTAAAACCGAATCTCTGGGGTGCGGCACCATTTGTGTGTCGCGCCCTTTCTTTTTGACATACACCCCCAAAAAGAGTACATTTTATATACATTTTAACAATATTTATAGCCATGGAAGACACAAACAAAAAACAAACAGAACTCAGTGGGGTAGCTCAAAAAGAAAAAGAAATTTTAGAATTTTGGGATGCGAATCAGATTTTTAAAAAGTCTCTTGAAAAGAAATCTCCTCGAGGTGAATTTACGTTTTATGATGGTCCTCCTTTTGCGACAGGTCTTCCTCATTTTGGACACGTACTTCCAGGAACAATCAAGGATGCTATTCCTCGGTACAAAACAATGTGCGGATATCATGTCCGAAGACAATGGGGTTGGGATTGTCACGGTCTTCCTATTGAACGGTTAATCCAAGAAGAACACGATTTAAAAACAAAAAAAGACATTGAAGAATTTGGTGTAAAAAAATTCAATCAGGCAGCTAAAGCAAGTGTATTTAAATATGACGAAGAATGGAAACAGACAATTCCTCGGACGGGTAGATGGATCGATATGACAAATCCATATACAACTATGGACGCATCATTTACGCAATCTGTATGGTGGGGTTTTAAAGAGTTGCAGAAAAAGGGTCTGGTGTATGAAAGTTTTAAGGTAATGCATGTGTCACCGCTTCTCGAAACTACACTTTCAAACTTTGAAGTAAATCAAGCCTATAAAGATATTACTGATATTTCAGCAACGGTCATGTTTGAGTTGGTAGATCAACCAAAGACTTTTATTCTTGCATGGACAACAACTCCTTGGACACTTCCTGCCAATGTTGCTCTTGCTGTAGGAAAAGACGTGATGTATGTAAAAGTTAAGCACGAAGATTCTTTTTATATTCTTGCACAAGAATTAGTAGAAAAGAATTTCAAAGATAAAGAATTCGAACTCCTTGAGGAACTATATGGAAAAGAACTAATTGGAAAATCATACAAACCTGTTTTCGATTATTATTCAAAAGATAAAACTCTCGAAAATCATTCTAATGGATGGAAGATATATCATGGAGATTTTGTAACGACTACTGATGGTACTGGAATTGTTCATATTGCACCTGGATTTGGTGAAGACGATCTTACGCTTGGACGAGAAAATAATTTACCATTTGTACAGCATGTAAAGATGAACGGAGAAATAAAATCAGAAGTGTCTGAACTTGCAGGAAGACAAGCAAAACCAAAACATGACCCACAAGAAACAGATATTGAGGTAATTAAAATGCTTGCGCATCAAGGTTCACTTTTTGCTAAAGAAAAATACATCCACTCGTACCCTCATTGTTGGAGAACTGATGCACCACTTTTGAATTACGCTACTTCATCATGGTTTATTAAAGTGACTGATTTAAAGGATAAACTTGTAAAAAATAATGATGGTGTTATGTGGGTGCCTGAAGCTGTTGGTGTTGGACGTTTTGGTAATTGGCTTAAGGAAGCAAAAGATTGGGCAATTTCTCGAACACGGTTTTGGGGAACACCAATTCCTATTTGGAAATCAGAAGATGGAAAAGAAACACAATTCATTGGTTCTTTAGATGAATTAAAACAAAAAACAAAATCAACAAATACATACTCTGTCTTGCGACATGGAGAAGCTGAACACAATATCAAGAACATTGCGTCGGACTCTAACAACACTCCAAGTCATTTAACTGATGTTGGAAAATCTCAGATCTCAAAAATTGTAGAACAATTAAAAACTAAAAAAATTGATTTAGTTTTTGTTTCTCCATTGATGCGTACACAAGAAACTGTTGAGGTTATCAAAAATATTCTTGGACTGACTCAAGAACAAATTATTACAGATGATCGAATTAAAGAAATTCAAACTGGATTTGATGGAAAAAGTATCGAACAATATCGAACATATTTTAAGACACTTGAAGATAAGTTCGAAAAAGAAATTGAAGGAGGTGAAACATTACAAGAACTCAAAACGCGAGTAGGGGATTTTCTATACGATATTGATTCAAAGTATCAAAACAAAAATATTCTTGTTGTTTCTCATGAATATCCAATCTGGATGATGCATGCAGTAAAAGATGGTTTAAGTAAAAAAGAAACAATTGCTTTGAAAGAGTCTGTGGAGGAGTTTGTTGCTACAGGTGAACTTCGAACTATAGAATTTGCACAACTTCCTCATGATGATAATTATGAACTCGATTTCCATCGACCATATATTGACCAAATCACATTTCAAGAAAATGGAAAAATATTCAAACGAATCGAAGCTGTGTTTGATACATGGATAGACTCTGGTTCAATGCCATTTGCGAGTGCGGGATATCCGTTTTCAAAATCTATTTTTAAACCTGGAAACTTCTTCTTTAAGAGTAAAGGATTTCCTGCTGACTTTATTGCAGAAGGTCTTGATCAGACACGAGGATGGTTCTATACAATGCTTGTATGGTCGACTGCCTTATTTGGAAAATCTCCATATAAACATGTTGTTGTGAATGGACTTGTTCTGGCTGAAGACGGTAAAAAAATGGCTAAATCGTTAAAAAATTATCCACCACTTACAGATACTATTAATAAATATGGTGCAGATGCGCTTCGATATTTTCTACTTAGTTCTCCTGCTGTAAAAGCAGATGATGTTCGGTTTGCAGAAAAAGGTGTTGATGAAGTTATGAAAAAAATTGTGATGCGTCTTGATAATGTAATTTCATTTTATGAAATGTACAAAGATGATTCAATACAAGCTTCTGATGACAGTTCACATGTTCTTGATAAATGGATTCTCGCTCGACTTTCTGAAACAGCACAAGAAATTACAACCGGTTTTGAAAGATATGAATTGGATAAGGCTTCACGACCCCTTATGGATTTTGTGGATGACCTTTCTACATGGTACTTACGAAGAAGTCGAGATCGACTCAAATCGGAAGGGGAAGATAAAAGAACTGCTCTCGCTACAACTCGATTTATATTACGAGAATTTTCAAAAATCATGGCTCCGGTTATGCCGTTTAAAGCGGAAGATACATATCAACGTGTAAAAACTATTGAAGATGTTATGAGTGTTCATTTGTCTATTTGGCCATCACTTGGTTCTGCTGATCAAGATATTCTTGTGCATATGAAACACGTGAGAGACATTGTGACAAAAGCTCTCGAAATTCGAGCTAAGGAATCTGTAAAGGTTAGACAACCTGTTCAAACTCTTGAAACAAAAATAAAGATAGATTCTGCTTATGCTGAGATTATTAAAGATGAAGTGAATGTAAAAGATATTGAATTTAATTCTGAACTTGAAACAGATGTGTGGTTTGATATTACACTTACTCCAGAACTTAAAAAAGAAGGTGATGCTCGAGAATTGATTCGGGCAATCCAAGATCTTCGAAAATCAACAGGTTTATCTCAAGAAGATACTGTTGTTGTTCATGTTGTTTGTGAAGCTGAATTAAAAGATAGTATTGAGATGCATAAGGAATTAATCCAATCAGTTACTCGGACTCAGGAAATCATTTTTGTTCAAGACCTGACAAATGAACCTCTTCAGATCAATTCTTATTCAGTTAAAATTATTGTGCAGAAGGTGTAGTACAATTACTACATGTATTCTAAGTTAAGTACACAAGCTATTGTTCTCAAAGCAGATGATGTGGGGGAGCGAGATGTATTGATCTCACTCTTTACTCGCGAATTTGGTTTTGTATTTGCAAAGGCAACAGGTGTACGCACAATGTCTTCTCGTCTTAGATTTTCTCTTCAATCAATGTCCCTTTGCTTTGTTTCTTTAGTACATGGAAAAACAGGTTGGATTCTTACAAATGCGACCTTCTTTAAATCATATTATTTTGATACAGAGGAATTTAATCAAAAACAAATAGTTAATAAAATACTTATTTTGGTGGGACGTCTGTATATAGGTGAAGAAGCCCATCCTGATTTGTTTGATTTTATCGAAGAAAAACTTGAGCTTTTATCTTCAAAAAAAATGACAGTAGAAGAGATGAAACATCTCGAAATTTTTATTGTATTTAAAATCTTAGAAAAGCTGGGATACATTGAAAATCATATAACAATAAAGCCGCTTGCACAGACGGAGGACTATACCGAATCTCTCAGACAATACATACAGGAGAATCAAAAACAAATAACACCCTTTATTAATGCAGCAATCAGAACAAGTGGTCTTTAGTGTTTGTATATATGATATAATTTTTTCATGCCCGATGATTTTGAAAAACCAAATAAGCTTGACGCCATAGAAAGACAACTATATTCTCCAAGACATGAAATGGAATCTCGTTCTAGGAAACCATTGCGTGAAAAGCAATATTCCGTTGCAAATAATTGGTCTCAAGAAAATACTACTCCACTTGAAGAAACTTCTTTGTCTGTAGACAAATCTAAAAGTAATTGGTTTTTACGTTTTTTTATAGTGGCCTTTATATTTTTTTTAGCAGCTCTTGGATATGTTGGTTTTAAATTTCTATTTCAAGATGGTATTGATGCAAAAAATGTAGATATTTTGGTTAACGCACCACTAACTGTTGGTGCGGGGGAAGTGTTTGCGTTTGACGTGCTTTTGCAAAATAAGAATCAGATGAACATGCAGACGGTTGATATAACTGTTGAGTTTCCTGATGGAACCCGATCTGTTTCGAACATCTCCGAAGATTATAATGATATCCGTGAACAAATAGGTGATATAGAGATGGGGCAAATTTCTAAAAAAAATTACAACGCACTACTGTTTGGTGAAGAAGGAGATAAAAAGGAAATCACCATTTCTCTCTCGTATCGAGTAGAAGGTTCTAATGCTTTGTTTACTAAAGATAAGAAATTTGATGTTGTCCTCAAGTCTACACCTGTTCGATTAACTGTGACAAATGTAAAAGAACTGACTTCAGGCCAACCTTTAAAATTTAATGTTGAGTTAGTTTCAAACTCAACACAAGTTCTTCAAAATGTGATGGTTCAAGCGACGTATCCTTTTGGATTTGCATATCAAAAATCATCTCTTCAGCCAAAAGAAGATAATCGAACATGGATTATTCCAAAACTTGAACCAAAAGAAATAGTAAATTTTACTGTCGAAGGAACTATTGAAGGTCAAAATAAAGAAGAGAGGTATTTTGGATTTACTACAGGATTAGAAGATAAAACTACAGGTAATCCCGAAGTTGTATTTAGTAAGACTGGAACTACTATCACATTGGCTCGTCCATTTCTTGAAGTCGATTTTGCTATTCGCGGCAAAAACTCAGATATTATTCCAATTGATGCAGATACCATGTATGACGCTGTCGTAAGTTATAAGAACAATACTGATATTGCGCTTCGTAATGTTGTTCTTACATTAAAGCTTGATGGAGTCGTGTTAAATAAAGATTCAATACAGGTGCCTGAGGGATTTTATCAATCAACAAACAACACTATCGTTTGGGATAGTTCGACTATTAATAAACTTAAAACACTACCAATTGGAACATCTGGGGACGTTTCCTTTAATTTTAGTGGTCTTGGAATCTCAAAAGGATCTTTACTTATTAATCCTGAGATGACCATAACTGCGCAGGTTGAAGGAAATAGAAATCCAGATAACCAAGTTTCTGGTCTGATTGAAAATTCAATTTCAAAAAAGATAAGATTTAATAGTCAGCTTAGTCTTTCTGCTGGGAGTGAATTTTATAGCTCAACATTTTTGAATACTGGTCCAATTCCACCTGTTGCTGAGCAAAAGACTTTTTATACCGCTGTTCTTGAAATTTCCAATCCATCAAACAAGGTTGAAGAAGGTGTCGTTACAATGGTTCTTCCTAATTATGTAACATACGAAAAGCAGTTTTTACCAAGTACTGAGAATTTTTCTTATGATGAGAAAACAAGAATATTAACATGGAATGTCGGTGTTATTAATACTAAAATAGGATATGAATCGAGCCCAAAGCGAAAGCTGTCTTTCCAAGTTTCAATAGTTCCAAGTGTGAGTCAATTAGGTCAGGCACCAAATCTTGCGTACGATGTTAAGTTTTCAGGAGTGGATACATTTACGAAACAAGTGATTAATCGAACTGAAGAAAATATAACAACGGTAACACGAGACTCAAGAACTCTGTATGATTCTCAGGTTACAAGGTAATTTTTATAAAATCAGAAAGACTGTTAAAAAATAAAAAATAAGGTATTGTACTAGTATGAAATCAAATGAACATCAAGAACAAATGGAGAAGATTGTCTCACTTTGTAAGCGAAGAGGTTTTTTCTTTAGGGGATCTGAAATATACGGTGGATTAGCAGGGTTTTTTGATTATGGACCACTCGGTGTAATGATTAAGAAGAACGTTGAGAATATTTGGTGGAATATGTTTGTGGATTCACCGGAAGATATGCACGGTCTCGATGCTTCCCTTGTTATGCATCCTCAGACGTACCAAGCAAGTGGTCATGCAAAGAATTTTGCCGATCCAATGGTTGAAGATACAAAGACAAAAAAACGATATCGAGCAGATCATGTTCTAGAAGAAAATGGTGTTGATGTTGTGGGCCTCACTCCTGAACAGATGAATCAAATTATTGTTGAAAAAAATATAAAAAGTGTAGACGGTAATCCCTTTGGAGAAGTTACACAATTCAATATGATGTTTCAAACTTTTGTAGGTGCAAACGCTGATGCTGACTCAAGAACATTTTTACGACCTGAGACGGCTCAAGGTATTTTTACTAACTATAAAAATGTTTTGGATACACTCCATCCAAAACTTCCGTTTGGTATTGGTCAAATAGGGAAGTCTTTTAGAAATGAAATCGCGCCTCGAGATTTTCTATTTAGAGTACGAGAATTTTCTCAAATGGAAGTAGAGTATTTTGTCGCTCCTGAAACATGGGAAACACACTTTGCTAATTTTCAAGCTAAAGTTTGGGATTTTATATCGGCTGTAGGTATTGATACTTCAAAAGTTTCTGAACTTGAAGTCGCTGATGAAGATCGAGCATTCTATTCAAAACGAACAATAGATTTTGAATTCGAGTATCCGTTCGGAAAAAAAGAATTGTATGGTCTTGCATATCGAACTGACTATGATTTAAAAAATCACGGAGAAGTTTCAAAAGTAGACCTTTCTTATTTTGATGAAGAAAAGAAAGAAAGATTTATCCCTCATGTAATTGAACCATCATTTGGACTTGAACGAACCATCCTCGCAGTACTTTCAAGTGCGTATAGTGAAGATGAAGTAAATGGGGAAGTTAGAGTATTTCTAAAACTTAAACCAGAAATTGCACCATATCAATTTGCTGTGTTTCCACTCCTTAAGAACAAGCCAGAACTTGTTTTAAAAGCACGAGAAGTATATGAACTACTTAAAAAGAAAGGAGTGAGAGTTATTTTTGATGATAACGGAAACATCGGAAAACGATATCGAAGACAAGATGAAATTGGAACACCTGCGTGTGTGACCATAGATTTTGATACTCTTGAAGATGCTAGTGTCACTGTGAGAGATCGAGATACTGGAGAACAAAAGAGGGTAAAGATAGAAGAACTATAATCAATTGAAAAACCTGTCGTATGCGACAGGTTTTTCAATTTATGTATAATACCCATTATGAAATATAAAAAGACTGTATTACCAAACGGTATGAGAATTCTCACTATCCCGTTAACCGAAAGTCAAAGTGCTATTGGAATGGTGCTTGTTGAGACGGGTTCGGATTTTGAATCGAAAGAACTTAATGGCCTTTCTCACTTTCTGGAACATATGTGTTTTAAAGGGACAACTAATCGGACAGGAGAGCAAATCAAACTTGAAATAGATGGAATGGGTGCTGCCAGTAATGCCTTCACTGCAAATGAATTTACGGGATATTATGCAAAGGCAAGTAAAGATAAAATTCATAAAATAATCGATTTTGTTTCAGACGTATATCTGAATCCGACTTTTCCTGAAAAAGATATTGAAATAGAACGAGGAGTGATCGTTGAAGAAATTAATATGTATGAAGACTTGCCTCAACAGGTTGTAGCATATATGTGGCAAGAACTTTTATATCCAAATACTCCAGCCGGTAGAAAAATAATTGGTCCAAAAGAGAATATTTTAAAATTTAAAAAAGATGACTTTATTGCATATCACCAATTACATTACACTCCTGCAAAAACGGTTTTTGTTGTAGCTGGAAATATAGATGAGAAAAAAGTTACCACTCAACTTAAAAATATATTTGCTCCAATTTCAAATGTAAAAAATACAAAACGGCCAAAAACAAAATTCAAACAATCTGAAGCACAATTAAAAATTAAATATAAAAAAATTGATCAGTCACACCTTATTATGGGTTTCAGAGCATTTGATCAATATAACGATAAAAATTATGCACTCAAGCTTGCCTCTATTATCTTAGGGAAAGGACTTAGTTCTCGTCTTTTCACAAGAATGAGAGACGAGCTGGGGCTTTGTTACTATGTTTCAGCAAGTGTCGATACTTATACCGATAGAGGTGCATTTCTTGTGCGGTCAGGTGTTACAAATGCACGTGTTCACGAAGCGATCGAAGTTTTAATGACTGAATTTAAAAAAATAAGAGATGAAGAAATTCAAGAAAAAGAATTAAAGAAAGCAAAAGATTTTCTGATTGGAAACTTTGCTATTGGACTTGAAACATCAGAAGACGTTGCAGACTACTTTGGTTTTCAAGAATTGCTTAGAGAAGAAATATTATATCCAAAAGAATATATCAAAAAAATAAAGGCAGTAACTGTAAAAGATATACAAAAAGTTTTGAAAGAAATAATGAAAGAAAAGAATTTGAACTTTACATTGATTGGACCTTTTGAAGAGGGGGAAAGAGAATCGTTTAAAAAATTATTAAAAATATAATGTGAAAAGGCGCGAACCGAAACGGTTCGCGCCTTTTCAGGTCAAAGGAGTGCCATCTCGCCAGGATAACTATATGTGGTAATATGGTTTATATGAAAGATAAATTAAACCAACCCATTTCGATTGAATTTACTACCGGTGCCGTTATCAAGACTCTTGTAATACTTTTCCTTGCATACTTAGCATATGTATTACGAGACTTACTTCTAGTTATTTTAACCTCTGTCGTAATTGCTTCTGCTGTTGAACCGATCACAAAATGGTTAATGAGATGGAGAATCCCAAGACCTTTAGCTGTAATTGGTATCTACCTTACATTGATTGTGGTAGTGGCAACTATAATGACTCTTGTTTTGCCTCCACTTGCTCAAGATGTAAAAAATGTAATCAATACTGTACCTCAATATATTCAGGCAGTGAATCCTTCTGATCTTGATAAAATCCCAGGTCTTTCAATCTTATTTAATCAAGTGTCATCATCAGTTTCAAATGGTGATTTACTTGGACAAGTTGGTGGTTATGCAGGCAAGACAGCGTTCGGGTTCTTCCAGACAGCGGGAACAATCTTTGGAGGTATATTTAGCTTCCTTATGATTATTGTAATTTCGTTCTATCTTGCGGTTCAAGATGACGGAGTCTCAAGTTTCCTTCGGGTTGTAACTCCTATCAAGCATGAACGATATGTTCTGGATCTATGGAAGCGTTCACAACGAAAAATTGGATTATGGATGCAAGGGCAATTGCTGCTTGGAGTAATTGTGGGTGTTCTAACATATCTTGGTTTGAGTATTTTAGGTATCAATAACGCCTTATTCTTGGCACTTATTGCTGCTGCGTTTGAACTTATTCCAATCTTTGGGCCTATCTTGTCTGCCATTCCAGCAGTTGGGGTTGCCTTGATTCAAGATGGATTTACTCTTGGACTACTCACACTCGGACTTTATTTAATTATTCAACAATTTGAAAACCACTTGATTCACCCTTTGGTAGTAAAGAAGATTGTGGGGATTCCATCACTTCTCGCTATCCTTGCTTTGATTGTTGGTGCTCAACTCGCAGGATTCCTTGGAATGATTATTGCTGTTCCTGTAGCCGCTGCATTGATGGAATTTTTAGCTGATGTAGAAAAAGAGAAGGTGAAAGAATTAGAAAAGCTCCAAATTAAATAAACTCTCTATGTCCGAAAAAAAATATTTTTATATCACAACAACATTACCGTATGTGAATGCAAAACCTCACATAGGTTTTGCTGTTGAAATTATTCGAGCAGATGCAATCGCTCGATTTCAAAGAAAAATGGGAAAGACAGTTTTCTTTAATACAGGTACTGATGAACATGGTGTGAAGATTTTTCAAAAAGCACAAGAAGAGGGAATTACTCCACAACAATTAACAGACTTAAACTCTCAAACCTTTAGAGACTTAACTCAGACATTGAATATTCAGAATGACGCGTTTATTCGGACGACTGACGAAAAACATCAAAAGTCAGCCCAAGCATTTTGGACTGCTTGTAAAGAAGCAGGCTATATAGAAAAACGAACATACACAGGTCTGTATTGTTCTGGATGTGAACTTTTTAAAACAGAACGAGATCTCGTAGATGGAAAATGTGTAGATCATCCAACAACACCAATTGAAGAAATTGCAGAAGAAAATTACTTTTTTAAATATTCAAAATTTGCAGACCAACTTCTCAAACTCTATGAACAAAAAGATTTTGTTATTCCTGAATTCAGATTAAATGAAATCAAAAATCAAATCAAAGAAGGACTAGAAGACTTTAGTATTTCTCGAGTTAAAGAAAAAATGCTTTGGGGTATTCCTGTACCAGGGGATGATGAACAAGTAATGTATGTTTGGTTTGATGCACTTGTAAATTATATTTCAACTCTTGGATGGCCATTTGATATGGATACTTTTAACAAATTTTGGAATTCAGAAAATTCTACAGTAGTTCAAATTTGTGGAAAAGATAACTTGAGACAACAAACTGCAATGTGGCAAGCAATGCTCGCTTCTGTAGGTCTTCCTCATACTTCTCACGTAATTATCAATGGCTTTATTACAGTGAATGGTCAAAAAATGTCTAAGAGTCTAGGTAATGTTATTGACCCTCTTGAAATTGTAAAAGAATTTGGAGTTGATGCATTGCGATATTTTGTACTCAGAGAATTGAGTCCTTACGAAGATAGTGATTTTGACATCAATCGATTCAAAGAAGCCTATAACGCTAGTCTTGCAAACGGTATCGGTAATCTTACTAATCGAATCATGAAAATGGCAGAGGATAATGTTTCAAAAGATGATATTACGTTATCTGATGAATTACCTTCAGAATATTTAGAAAAAATGAATCAATTTAATTTACACCAAGCATCAGGGTTTGTGTGGACTGCTATTTCTAATTTAGATAAAAAGATTCAAGAGACACAACCTTTTAAATTAATAAAAGAAGACAAAGAGGCAGGACAAAAAATAATAGTTAATCTAGTAGAAGAATTATATGTGATTGCCCAGATGCTTTCACCTATGTTGCCTGAAGCTTCACAAAAAATCATACAAGCAATTAATGATCATAAAAAACCAGAGACTCCTATCTTTAATCGAATATGAAATATATAGATATTCATGCTCATTTAGATTTTAAAGAGTTCGATGGGGAACGAGAGAATATTATTGCTCAGATGAAAGGCAAAGGAATTGGTTCAATTAATATTGGGACAAGTTTAGAGTCTAGTCAAAATTCAATTGCACTGTCCGAAACACATGATAACTTGTGGGCAATAGTTGGTGTGCATCCGTTGCACACAAACGACTCAGTACTGTCTGATATCAATCTGATTGAACCTCTTGTATCTCATCAAAGATGTGTAGGAATAGGAGAGTGTGGCCTCGACTTTTTTCGAGAGGCTGATGATATGGAAACAAAAGCTCGGCAGCTTTCATTTTTTGAAAAACAAATCGAACTTGCAATTGATCACAATAAGCCCCTTATGATTCACTGTCGAAAGGCATACCCTGAAACAATAGAGGTTTTGAATTCATATAGGAAGTCACATCCCGAATTACATGCTCATTTTCATTTCTTTACAGAATCAATCGAGACCGCCCGAATTATCCTTGATATGGGGTTTACCGTCTCATTTACCGGTGTAATTACGTTTGTTCAGGAATATGAGGATTTGGTGCGTTTTGTACCCTTAGACTCAATGATGGCTGAAACAGACTCTCCATATGTGGCCCCTAAGAGTGTACGTGGAACCCGTAATGACCCGACAAATGTAATCGAAATTGTCCAGAAAATAGCTGATATTCGGTCCCGAACCCTTGAAGATGTAGCGTCTCAGATACGTCAAAACACAACACGAATTTTCAAAATATAGCCTTGTTAAGGGGTGGTTTATATGTTAATGTAAACCCCTATGGCTAAAAAAGTAATAGAATCAGTACAAGATGAACGAGATGCAAATATGTACGAATTTGCATTCCATCTTGTCCCAAAAATGACAGAAGCAGAAGCGCTCGAGTCATTTGCTGATATAAAAAAATTAGTAGAAGCTTCCGGTGCAACTATCAAGAACGAAAGTGCACCTGCATTACTCAATTTGGCGTACCAAATGGAACACACTGTTGAATCAGTAAAATCAAAATATAATCAAGTATATTTCGCATGGTTAATTTTGAACGCAACAGGAATTCAAATTCTTGCAATTACTGAAGAACTTAAACATCGAACAGATATCGTGCGACACCTTATCATTACAACAAAAAATGATTCCCCAATTTCTTCATCAGAAGTTGCAAAATCATTAAGTACTGAAGAGGACAACGTTGTAACTGAAGATGTTGTAGAAGAAGTTATTGAAGAAGCAGAAGTTGCTGAAGCAGTTACAGAGGAAGTATCAGAAGATGATAAAAAGGTGGACGATGCAATCGATAAGCTCGTTGTATAACAAATCTAAAAGAAAGATAAAATTTGAGATTGACTATTGGAAACTACTTTGAGAACATAAATATATGTATATAAATAAAGCAATATTAATCGGAAATCTTACAAGAGATCCTGAGAAGAAAATGTTACCAAACGGTACAGCTGTTACATCTTTAAGTTTAGCTACTAATCGAGTCTGGAAAGACCGAGACGGTAAAAAACAAGAGAGTACGGATTATCATAACGTTGTAGTATTTGGACGACCTGCTGAGACAGCTGCGCAATACCTCAAAAAAGGGCAAAGTGCATATGTTGAAGGACGAATTCAAACACGAAGTTGGGATGATAAGGACGGCAGCAAAAAATACCGAACAGAAATTGTGGCTGACACAGTTCAATTCGGTGCAAAATCTGGTGGAGACAATTCTTCATTTAGTAATAATGCTCCTGCTCAAGAAACAGGTGTTCAAAGTGAACCAACAGACGTAGGAGGTCAAATCGATTATCCTGCTGATGACATCAATCCAGAAGATATTCCTTTCTAATTAAAATTATTAGAAAATTCTAACCTAACGAATTATGACAGATTATTTTGAAGACAATCAAATCAAGCATATCGACTATAAAGACGTAATTGTTTTGAGTAAGTTTATCAACCCATTCGGACGAATTCTATCTCGAAGACGAACAAATCTTACAGCTAAGAATCAACGAAAACTTGCAAACGCTATCAAGCGAGCACGATTCATGGGATTGATGCCTTACGTGCGAAGTTAATTTCACACTACAAAAAACCACCAGTACAACTGGTGGTTTTTTGATATAATAAAATCAATGAGACAAGTTACACAAAACAAAATAAAATCTTTAGCAAAAGCTGCATCAATTATGATTCTTGGTTTACTTATTTTTAAACTAGTACCAATGGAAATATTTGGACGAGATATAAAGTTTGATGCATCAGCACATATTACTACCACTATCTTTTGCTTGTATGTTTTATGGTTCTATATTGATCAGAATAAATCTTGGAGAACACCATATTTTATTTTGTCCCTTGTAATTATTTCGATCGTATCTATTCAAAGAATTATGATAAATGCTCACAATGATATTGGTCTTCTTGGGGGACTAGTTATTTCTTTTGTTGCAATAGTGTATTCTCAAAAAAAATATTTCAAAGATAAGTTTAAATTTTAAGCCGATTTTAATTAAAAAATCGAGCCCCTCCGACCGAGAAGGTGGAGGGGCTGATGATTTAATGTTGATGTGGTCAGTTCGGAACGCACATACGGGACTGTTCCAAGAACTCACTATCGTAGTGCCAACAACCTTCGTTGTCATGATGGTACACGAGAGTGCCTTCGGGCTTGTCGGAGTCAACCAGCTTTCGAAGTGAAAGCAATTCTCCCTCAGTGGCACGATAGATACTGACTGAGAGAACGAACTTGTTGGATTCTTTCTGTTTGTCAGCATGTTCGACTGCCTTCTTTGGGGAATCTGTTGATCCCAGAAACAAAACACGAGCCTTCTTGGAATTACGGGAACGACGAGCAATGGCAATGATAATAAATAACATAGCGGTTAGGATTCAATAAAACATTACCACTATTATGAGAAAAGTAAATAGAGAAGGTTTAACCCTCTTGAAATTATGATTGAGATCGTTCCACGTATTTGTTTTCGACAGTGTTCACTACAATACTATCTCCTTCGTTTACAAAGAGCGGGGTAGTGATCATTGCACCTGTTTCGATTTTTACAAGTTTGTCTCCACCTTGTGCTGTGTTACCTCGTACTGCAGGAGGAGCTTCAACAACTTTGAATGTCATTTTGATTGGTAAAGTAATACCAATTACATTGTCATTGTATACAAGTGCATCAACTTCACAGTTTTCTTTAAGATATTTTGTTGCATCTCCAAGAAGTTCTTTTGTAAGAAGTGCTCGGTTAGATCGTTTGTCCCGCTCAAAAAACCAATACTCATCAACATTAGTTTGTCGGTTTGCCTTTACAAAAGAAAAGACATATTTTGTTTTATTTAAATCTGCTTCTACTACAGTATCTTGAGCATGAAAGGTTTCTTGTCGTACTGATCCGTTAGTAAGGTTTCTTAGTTTTGTTTGGTTAACAGGCTTTCGTTGTTGTTTTCTAAAAACGTGTGCTTCAAGCACTTCATATGGGTCTCCATCGAGCACGATAAATTTTCGCTCTTTAATTTCATTATAATTTAACATAGACATAGTTCTCCGATTGTACCAAAAAAACCATAAAAGAACACCCCTAGGAGACAACTGTATCCTAGGGGCATTTGTTTGAGTTCTTTCTGGGTTTTTACGCCCAACCGGTCAACGGATTTTTTCTTTGAAATATGGGAACTTCGATCCGTTCTGTTTTGATCGAAAACTCATCACTTTTGTCATCGACAACCGTATACCTTGGTTTGTCGAGCCAATCAGTGTCAAGCTCCCCAATCTCAGTATTAGTGAGTTCGACCGGCGGTCTGGGTACTTCAGGAATATTGCCAGGAAGCTCGAGCTTCACAACCGTCGAGGTATCATTTGGTGAATCATCCCAAATAGAGATTTCTTCGTCAAAGGGGATGGGTCTCCAGCTGCTTTCGGTTTCATGAGGAATTTCTTCTTGAGGTGGAGATTCCACTTGAAGCTGAATGACTGCTGGTGTCTCCTTTGGTTGTGGTGTGCTTTCTGGATCTTCAAGACGAATCCTCGTGATACTCTTCTTTTGTTCCATGAAGCCCGAAAGATTTCGGGCTTCAAAGAAGACTTCGCCGTTTTCTTCAATATGGAGCGTACCGCGAGGTAATGCTGCCAAAAAAGTGGTACGGTCGATATCTTCAATGCTTGCATGGCGCATCGCAAGAGAAAAAACTCGATTCCAGAACGAACCGGCAATTCTGAATTTTTTGAAGGGATATCCTTTGAAGTGGGGTAAGTGCTCAATATCCACACTAAAAGTGGTCAAATGAACAAAGCCGCGCATCCGGTTTTCTGTAGTACAGAGGTGAAGGTGAATGGTTAATGTGTTAGGGGAGTTTTCTTTCTTCTCTCCTGTGATTTCCTGAACGATTAAGCTCAGGACCGACTCGTTGACTATGAAGTACATGGGATTTGTGGGGAACGTTGTTACCACCCACATTACCACTAAATACTAATAGTTCAATAGAAGCGTACTATCTTGCGGCTTCCTCTTCTTTGAATTTTTTTCGAATAAGATCGAGGATTTCTTTTGCAACCTTAGGGTTTTCTTTAAGGAATGAACGTGTTGCGTCATATCCTCGTCCCATTTTATGTTCACCAAAAGCATATGAAGTTCCAGATTTTTGAATAATTTCATATTTTTCACCAAGGGCGATAATCTCTCCTTCTTTAGAAATACCTTCGTTATACATAAGATCAAATTCTGTCAGTCTAAAAGGGGCAGCAACTTTGTTTTTTACTACTTTAACTCGACATCTTCCTCCCATTATCTCTTCTCCTTTTTTGATTTGGGCGATTCTTCGAATATCAAGTCGTACTGAAGTATAGAATTTAAGAGCCTTTCCTCCTGGAGTTGTTTCTGGATTACCAAACATGACCCCAATCTGCATTCGGATTTGGTTGATAAAGATAACCACTGTCTTACTTTTTGCTGCAATAGCAGTAAGTTTTCGAAGAGCTTGTGACATAAGTCGCGCTTGCTTACCTACGTGGTGAGCACCCATATCTCCCTCGATTTCGTCCTTAGGGGTAAGTGCTGCAACAGAGTCAATTACTATGATGTCCATTTTTCCACTTCGCACCAAACTCTCTACAATTTCAAGGGCTTGTTCTCCTGTGTCTGGTTGTGAAATAAGAAGTTCATCAAGCTTTACTCCAAGTCGTTTTGCATATTCTGGATCAAGTGCGTGCTCAGCGTCGATAAAGGCACATACACCACCTTTCTTTTGAGCTTCTGCAATTGCATGAAGAGTAAGTGTTGTTTTACCTGATGATTCAGGACCAAACACTTCAATGATTCTTCCTCGTGGATATCCACCTACACCAAGTGCTTCATCAAGACCAATTGAGCCAGAGGGGATAGTGTCAATATTAGTTCTTGGTTTATCACCAAGTTTCATGATGGCTTCTTCACCAAATTTTGTTTTGATTTCGCGTAATGTTTCTTCGATTGTACTTTCTGAGGTAATTGTTTTTGTTGATTTTTTCTTTGCCATATCTTTACTGTTACATATCCACTCTGATAAATTATTAAAAAATTTCTAACGTTCTGGTGTAGAAGTTGCTTCTACTTGTTGAGTACTCATAAGGACTGTTTCCTGTGATGTTGTTGATACCACTTTTGCTTGTGTAGCAGTCTCGACTGTTTCTGTATTTGAATCAGTTGTACTTGCTACTGTTGCAGCTAATGCGATATCTCCATAATCCACAAGGGGAGTTTCACCTTGATAAAGAACATCTATTTTCTTTCGCACTTCTTTACCAAATTTATCTTTGGCGTAGATATCAATTATACTAACACCACTTGAAAGCAACAACTTTTCATTAAATTGTCCTGTTTCATCAATAAAGATAGGGCGTCCATTGATTGTGATAAAAGAAGAGTGAAATACTTTTCCTTTAAGAAAGAGAGTTTTTTCGGGAGAGATGATTGAATTTGTACCTTCTTCTACTTGTTCGAGGGTAATTTCAGGTCCTTGAATAATAAATCTACTATTAAATAATCCATATCCAACAACAAACAAGACGATGAAGGCGAGAATACTTTTTTTGAATGTTGAGGTTTCTTGAGACATATTACATTTTATTCAGGGCGTTCTGGTTATCTTCCGGCGTGTATTCGTTTACTCCTGAACCGCTACCTCCTACAAGTACCTCTCGTCCTTTTGAACCATTTTCGGGTCCTACAATACCTTGTTCTTCAAGTTGATCCATCATTCGAGCTGCACGAGCATATCCTACACCTAGTTTTCGTTGAAGGTATGAAGTACTTCCTTTATTTGCAGATATAACAGCTTGTTTTGCTTGTTCATACATATCATCCATATCTCCATTTTTCTCGCCACCTTCTAGTGTTTCAAGAATAGAAGCAACACCAGTTTGTTCTTCCAGTTTTAAATCAACTGCCTCTGCTTCGTAATTGTTTGCAAGCCATTCTACGACTTTCTTTACTTCTGTTTCAGAAATGAACGCAGATTGTACTCGAATTGGTTTTGACATTTCTCCAGACATGAAGAGCATATCTCCAGCTCCGAGTAGTTTTTCGGCACCTGGCATATCCAAAATTGTTCGTGAGTCGATTTGAGATGCTACTTGAAGAGCAAGTCGGGTAGGGACGTTAGCCTTGATAAGACCTGTAATAACATTTACTGATGGTCGTTGTGTTGAAAGAAGAAGGTGAATTCCAACGGCTCGAGACATTTGTGCTAATCGTACGATAGCTGATTCGAGTTCTCGAGGAAATGCTTGCATAATATCTGCCAACTCGTCGATTACGATTACGATATAGGGCATTGCTGGGGGAATTTGGTCTGCATCAATAACTTTGTTTTTTGCACTTTCCATTGCAGGTTTAACAACAGTGTCTTGATAGGATTTCACGTCTCGAACTGCATATTTTTCAAGGATCTCGTATCGTCTATCCATTTCCTTTGCTGCCCACTTAAGTGAAAGGATCGCCTTCTTTGCGTCTGTGATTACGCTTGTGAGTAGGTGAGGGATTTTATTGTAAAGAGTAAGCTCTACTCGTTTAGGGTCGATCATGATGAATTTAAGATTGTCTGGAGAGTTTCTATAGAGGAGAGATACAATGATTGCGTGAATAGTTACAGACTTACCAGAACCAGTTGCTCCGGCAATCAACATGTGGGGCATTTTTGCAATATCATTAAAAATCACTTGGCCAGTGATTCCTTTTCCAAGACAAGTCAAAAGAGGTTTTTCAGGATTTTTGAATTGAGGATTATCTAGAAGTGAGCCAAGTCCAACTTTGGTTTTGATTGTATTTGGGATTTCAATACCTACAAGTGACTTTCCTGGGATAGGAGCTTCTACTCGAAGTGGGTGAGCAGCGAGTGCAAGTGATAGGTCATTTTGTAGTCCGACAATTTTTGCAAGCTTTACTCCTTCTGCAGGTTTAAGAGCATATCTGGTTACTGATGGTCCAATTGAAACTTCATCCATTTCTACCTGGATACCGAAATTGAATAAGGTTCGTTTGATGATGTTTGCATTTGCTTTGATGTCTCCAACTCCTGGTTTTCCCGAATCTTTCTCTAGAAGAGCGAAAGGAGGTGGTGTGAATTCTTTACCTGAGTTTGATCCAGGGAAAAAGATAAGCCCGCTCGATTTTTTCGGCGAGTCGTCCTCCATATCTTCTTCTGGTTCAACAGGTTTCTTTTTTGATACTTCTGGAATGGGTACCACTTTCTCCTCCTCAACAGGAATATTTGTTTTTACATTTTCTTCTTCTTTAAATACTTTCTTCTTGTCATCAACAATACCTTCTTCACCTTCTTCTTTCTTAAATGATGGAAGTTTGATTTTGGCTTCAAGAACTAATATTGCAGAAATAAGAATTACTCCAACTGTTAGGACTAGACTTACCCAAAAATCGAACATACTTACAAGAGGCTTTGCTACGAGAGAACCGATAACTCCACCACTTGAAAAATTATCTTGAATAGATATGAGACTTACAAAAACTAATCCTGAAACAAACAATACTACTGAAGCAATAATTTTTGGGGTAGCAAGATTCTTTTTGATTTCTTTAAGAAAAGAGATTCCAAGAACTGTAAGTATAAGAGGGAGGAGATAATACCCAATTCCAAAGAGATATTTAAAAGCATGAAAGATAGCTCGTCCTACGTTTCCGTTCTCACTTGTAGTTGAGTTTCCTCCAAATGCAATTAGTACGAGAAAGATAGCAATGATGAAAAAAGTTATAGCCCAGATTGTTTCTAATGTTTCCTCTCTGATGTGTTTAAACATACTTTCTTTTTCAATCTCTACTTTCTTTTTTCGTCCCATGATTATTGTTTCATTTAAGTTAATTATTACCTCGTCACACTTCTGGTTTTGTGTTATATGGCCCCACACCAAACACAAAATTTCATACTGTTTTTATATCGTTATTTTAACACACCTGTGGATAAAATACCTTTTAAAATAAAGGCTGAAAATAAAAGACAGGTCAAAATTTGATTTATTATCCAAAAAGATATAATGTCCTATATATCAGTATATGTTTTATAAAAGACATATAGATACAATATGAATAAAGGACATATAAACAGTGAATCAAGCATAGTCAATAAGTTCAATGAATACAAAGAATTTATAAAGGACAAGCATGTAGAATTTGTTATAAAGAAAACAGAACGTATTACTTATGGGGTGTACATGCTCTCTAATTTCATTCCTCTTACCGAAGCACTCAACGGTGATCTCAAAAAGACATCACATGCACTCTTAAGGCTCGTATCTCGTTTTCCACAGACAACGGGAATCAAGATGGGTCAGATTGATTTGGTCCACGGACAATTGCAATACCTGAGTTCACTTCTTTCTCTCGCTTTTATTTCTGGCTACCTTTCTGAATCAAACATTGAGATGATTAAGAATGAGATTAACTATCTTCATAAACATGTCGAAGAGTTATCCACAAAGTCTGCAAGTGATACAGGTCACATGCATATCAAAACCGATCTTTTTGTCGTTGGGCAACACAAAAATCCAAAAACAAAACCCGACCAAAAAGAGATCATAAAGGACACTTCTACGGTCCAGGTAGCACCTATCAAAAAAGTGTCCTTTATAAAGGACACACCAAAGCCTGTTACACGACCTGTTGCAAGAGAACAAGAAGAGTCCAAAGAAGACCGAGAAGAAAAGGTTTTACATGTTATTCGAGACAAAGGGGTTGTCTCTATAAAAGACATAACATCTGTTATTTTTGAAGTAAGTGAAAAGACTATCCAACGAACCCTTCAAGCACTCATTGATAAAGGACAAATTAAAAAAGAAGGAGAGAGACGATGGGCAAAATATCGACTTGTGTAACATTTGCTAATCTAGAGCAAAACCCTTTGTTTTATTGACTATGTTGCTAAAAAACCGTATGATATATGTTGTGGCTAACTCTATGAGTTGTCCACAAGGCTTATGATATATGGAACGCTTGCGAGACATATACTATAAGAATCCCGAGATTCATTTACTCAGTACGACTGAACTTTGAAAACTTAATATGCAGTACATATATATGTAGTCATCCCGCACTTGTTGTGGGATACCATTCTATATATGTGACGTGCAAAGTATTCATTCATCTACTGAACATCTTGGGTAATCCTGAATATCTCTTTCAGTAACGGTTAGTTAAAGAAAAGAAATCAGACTCATTACCTTGAAGCTAATCTTGTACATAACCTCTTCCGGGCCGTGTGCAAGTTGGTGATTATATCTGATGCATTTTGCAAAAAATGCATCAACTTGTCTCGGTACAGACAAGGGTTGCGAGGTACGTTCGCAACCGAAACAAAACCCAATTTAAGTTTTACCGAAAACTTGAATTAATAATTAATTATTAATTTATCAGTGAGATAATAAAAACGAATTTATAATAACCGTTTTTATTGTTAAACATAAAACTTACCAAACATATATGAAACTTTCAGTAAAAATTGCTGGAGTATTCGCTGTTGTTGCTTTTGCACTTACAGCGGTATCAGCAAACGCTGCATTCACACGAGACCTTACTATGGGATCAACTGGAGCAGACGTTACAGAACTACAAACTTGGTTAGAATCTAAAGGATTCCTTACAATTCCAACAGGAGTTTCAAAAGGATACTTTGGAGCGCTAACACAACAAGCTCTTATCAAATACCAAATCTCTGCAGGAATTACACCAGCAGCAGGATACTTTGGACCAATTACAAAGGCTAAAGTTATGGCAGCCGGAACTTCAACTGACTCAAATGATGATGATTCATCAAATGATTCATCTGATCTAGAAGGTGGAGCAGGAGACCTTACTATCACAGAACGATCATCTGGAATCGAGAACGAAGTTCTTGAAGGTGAAGAAGAAGTGAAAGTGCTTGGATTCGAAGCGGAAGCTGATGGATCTGACATTGAAATCACTTCAGTGAAAGTAGCTTTTGAACACACTGGAGCAGGTTCAGACCGACTTAATCGATACATCGATGAAGTACAAATCATGCTTGGAGACGAAGTTGTAGGGACAGCTGAGGCTGACGACTTCTCAGAAAGTAGTGATGTGTATACACAAAGTATCGCAGTTGACGGTGCAGTTATCTCAGAAGATGATACAGAACGACTTTACGTTTCTGTAACAGCTTCAAACAATGTTGACAGTGATGACATTGGAGAAGA
>Ga0172380_10002983_pt1 | contig 24496 bp, 22 predicted proteins | sample Leawe162metaG_FD_119747 | JGI IMG/M metagenome (GOLD analysis project Ga0172380, IMG submission 119747) | Leachate microbial communities from a municipal landfill in Southern Ontario, Canada - Leachate well 162 metaG | ecosystem: Engineered > Solid waste > Landfill > Unclassified | place...
CAAATACGAACAACTAAAAAATTTTTAGTTGTTCGTATTTATGAGACATTTTGTGATTTTTTGACAATAAATAAAGCCAGCCTACGGGGGCTGACTTTTCATGATTTGGTGGTGATAGGTGGACTTGAATATTTTTCCGCCAACTTTGATTTATATGGAATAAATCAACTTTTGGAAATTCTCATACCCCTAAAGTTGCCCCCAAAATGAAATTCAAATCAATGCACACTTGAACCACCGACCCTCAACACTTTCAGCGATACGAATTATACATCGGGCCGCTGGCTTGCCATTGTGCAGTTGCATATCGTGGCATGTTTAACGCGCTCACCAGCTCTATATTTGCTCAAAATCAGTCCTCCGGTTATTTCCGAAATGGCCGCCCCTTAGGGCGGCACCATTACCTAGTACCTCAGGCTAACAAAGTACGGAGATTTACCGACATCACTGTCTTAAAGTTACCAATCAACTCATTTACTTCGTCATCTTCCACATTCTGCTTCAACTCAGCGCAAGCAAGACTGTAGATTAAATAATCAACGCCGATGACTACTCTCCTATCATTACGGCCCTGCTCCAGAATGAAGCGACTGTAGAAAGGATGGTCGGAGTTGTAGGTGATGATTATCTTTCTTCCCACTTGTTCGGCTTCATAAATGACGCCATGCATACCCATGTTTGCTGATTTGAATTCGCAATCCGCTGAAAATCCACCTTGCTGCTGACGCTCAGGGGAGGGATTCCTGGTTTTGGTGGGCGAATCACTCGTTGTGTCGTTCTGGTCCGTTTCTTCTGCTTTTGAACGCGTCTCCTTTGGAGCAGAAGGAGTCATCAATAATTTTGATTTCTTGCGGATCTCATTGGAGACATCCGAATGGATATCATGGATATCATCAGGAGTTTCCGTTGTAATCTCTTTTTGAATTCTGTTCCGGATTGTCTTGATCTGCCCAGATAGATAACTGGATAGTTTGTCCAAGAGCGCCTGGTCAAAATTCACATTCTTTTTGGTGAAGTTGACCCCGATCAACTTGTCGAACTTCCCACTGAAGGCTAGTTCGACCCTCAACCGGTTGAGACTGTTGTGTTTAACAAAGATGCCAAGAGATTCCCCATCTAGGATTTCGCGGTTGTTTCGCAACACATAAATACCTTGGTTGCTCATCGATGCCGCTATCTGTTTATCTCCGCTGGCAGAGTCGTCTGCCAATACCGCAACTTTGACGTGAACGCTATCTGAAACGTCTCCGATTTCTATCTCCAGGTCGGTCTCATCAAACTGAGTAGTCGAAGGGGCGTTCCATTCTAAGGGATCGACTGCATTAAGCAGTTTGCCGTTCAAGTTGATTTTTTTACCTGCATCGATGAAATATCGAAAGACTCTTGAGAGTTCTTTACCAAGCTTCCCACCGAGGGCGGATAAGTTTTTATTAGTCAACTTGTCGCAATTCTGCAAAAGGATGACTGTCCCATGAGCTGCTCCGTTCATGACCTCATTGAAAAGGGCGACGTCGTCAGGATTTGGCTTCCCCAAGTAGCTTACGAATTTTTTCTGCGCAATCACCTCATCTACATCGTTGATTGCTTTTAGTAGATCGCCTCCATCAGTTTTGCTTAATACGATCGTTCTACGGCAAATAGATAGTGTTGCAGTACATAATCCCATACCGAATCGGCCAAGGTCGCTATCCTCGTTTTTTTCGGTTAGCGATCCAAGCTTGATTGCCTCCCCCAGGATGGCCCTATCCATTCCGATGCCATTATCGGCGATGATGATTTCTGGCTCTTTATCTCGGGTCCTGATGAGGATATTCACTACGGATGCTTCGGCATCCAATGAGTTGTCAACCAAATCTGCAATAGCAGAGTAGTTTGTGTAACTCAGATGACGTAAGGACTCAATGAGTTTTGATGCGTTTGGTGCACTGCTGAATTCGAACTGTTCGTTCATTTTGGGTTCTCCATTTCAATATCGATTGATACTAAAATGCCCCATGAGAGACGCAATTGTGCGTGTATAGGCGGGTGAAACATGTTTGTCGAGCCCAACGATTCGATGTAAAGCCACCAAATCCACTCATAAAGCACTACCTGCTCTCGAATAAATTATCCAAGAGCTGAGATGAATCCTACGCCACAATATTTATTTGTCAATCACTTCAACAAATTCATAGTCTCTAAGTTTTGAGCTCAACTCGGAAATGGGGATGATGTTTATTGCCATCTAGCTTTTTCTTTAAGTGGGTTAACTGACATTTGCTCGAACCAATTCTCTGACATAGTCATTGTTCAGCCAAAATGACTTCTTGGTTTCCGCTCCGCCCTGAGGAGTGGGGAATGTGTCTGCTTTATCCCTAGCATGTGGGCGTACATGACCGACTTGGTGCTCTGTCTTTTTCAAGAACCTAGAGTAATCGCCGCCGCGGACCTTTTCGATCGTATCGGTCCATAGCTCCTTCATCTCATCCAAGTCGGCCGATGGCATCGTCCAAAAGAAAGCGCCTTCGAACTTCCTCTCCTCTGAATCCCGCTGCTTCTTGAATACGAGGAAGAGGAACTTCGAGGTCAACTGACCATAGAGCTCGGAATCCTCCCAACTCTCTTCCGCCCCAAGATCTATCCATTTGAAAGCGGGGAATGAGATGCTCTCGACCAACCTACCATCACTCTCTAGGCATACTGCCTTGGTGATGATTCCTGCTTTCTCGAACTGCTCGAAGTGGGTCTCCAATCCTTCGGTACGCTCGACCTTGTCAGCCAAGATGGCCTTCAAGAGCAATTTCGCTAATAGCGCATTGTGACTTTTGGGCATGACCTGATAGATGTCGGTCCTGCCAAGCTCATTGGCGATGTCTCGCGCATAACGGTCCGCATAACTGTTCATCTCGTCGAGGACGAATCGCTCGATACCTTTTCCTCTAGGAGGGGTGAGGATTACCTTTGGGCCGCTGACCTTACTGGTGTATCCGAGCTTGTAATTGAGGTATGACTGCTTGAGGCAAAAAGCTCTACGCTTGGCTCTTCCGCCGGGCGCATCGGACATATCGGAAGAGTCTGCTCCTGATGTACATGCGCCGAGATACCAAGTCATCCCTTCGCTCAACTCGTTCGCCCTATTGGATGAGACCATCATTTTGATGGATGACCAATCCTCGCTCATCTGGCGGACCTCTTCGGAGTCCCAAGACAAGAAGTCCGCGAACCTACATTCCTCATCTATCCGGGATAGAGCGTTACCTTGAGCGTCTTTCCCTTGCATGAAGAGCATCAACAAGATGCGTTCTACTTTGTGCCAAAGGCTGGATTCCAAGAGCGAGTCGGCTGAGAACCCGCCCATGAAATTGATGGAGGAGAGTTTCAACCTCTCTTTGATGCGCTGCCCCCCGCGTTGTAGCGTGAGGATGTTGCCTGATTTGAGTTCTATCCCTGATTCTGGAATGTCCGGTGCCGCTTCGTTGTCGTTCTCAAGTTGGTAGTAGACCCGTTCCAACAAGCGACCGAAGTCACCTTTACCTCCGACATCCCATCCGTCTTCCCCCTTGTCCTGGAGGTGTTCCCGAAGTGATTTTCCGATGAGCTTCTTCGAGTACCCCAAGACGCTCGATGGGTCATGAGGGTCATAGGGCAACGATCCGATGGGGCGAAGATATCTAGTCAAGGCTCATCCTTTTTTCTGGAGCGACTTATCGATGGACTGCAAACAACGGAGTATCGTGTCGACCGTCTTGGCTGGCTCGGCTTTCAACTCGCACTGCCAAACGGTTATGACCTTCCATCCCGCCTCGATCAGAAGTCGTTCCTTCTTTTGGTCCCGTGCGACGTTCAATTCGAACTTCCGCTTCCAGAACTCGGTGTTCGATTTGGGTAATCCAAGGTGACATCTCGTGCATCTGTGCCAAAAGCATCCATGGACGAATATGGCGAGCCGTCTGCCCGGAAAGCATATGTCCGGCCTACCTGGTGCACCTTTCCAATTGACCCGATATCCTCGGGCACCTTCATGCCATAAGGCTTTTCTTAGCAAAAGCTCCGGCTTCGTCCCCTTCCCCCTGTTCCCCTTCATCGCCTTGGTCGTCGCCGCTGAGGATGACGGAGGGGAGGGGGGGAGGAGCCTAGCCATCGATACCTTATTTTGAGATGAAGGTCCGGAGGTGTCTGCCCATCCGCTCGATCAAGCCGACGACCAATGCGTTACCCATGCAAAAATAGCGTTTGCCTAGCGGCATCCCTGTATCCGTCCAACCATCTGGGAAGCAATTGAGCCTCTCGACCTCGACCGGCGTCAACGTGCGATACCTGTTGGTATGCGGGTCAAGGATGAGATGGGTGGAGCGGTTCGGGTTCTGGTTGCCCTCCCCGGTAAGGATGGTCCTAGACGGTGTATCCAACTTCTCTGGGAAAGGGATGGCCCCTTCGGTGAAGTAGTATTTATAGCCGGTCGCCTTGGAGGTGCGCTCCTCTCGCTTCGAGCCTTTAACATACGCCCAGCCTCTGGCCTTCGTGATATCTTTTTCCGGGACGTAGTAATACTCATCGACCTTCTTCTGAAGGATGGATCCCAATGTAGCGGCGGGCTGATGGATCGGAGCGACCTTCAAGGTATAGATTCGGCCTTCCGACATGACGCCTGCGTTGTGGAACTTGAATGCAAAGCTATCCGATATCTCCTGTACCGTCTGGGTGAACGCATCTGGTTCGTCGTGATCGACTGGCTCCTGCCTTACATGGAACTCGCTGGCGAAGAATCCCTTCTTCTGGAGCCATTCATGCGTCAAGCCGGTCTTCTTCAACTTCTTGGCGACCTTGGTATCGTTCTTGAAGGCGAATATGAAGACGCGCCGCCGCTTCTGTGCGAAACCATAATCGGCTGCGTTGAGGACGCGCCATTCGACCGAGTAGCCTAGGTCTCTGAAGCATCCGAGCAAGATGCCTACGTCGCGCCCGCGCTGCTTCGTCGGGGAGACGAGCAACCTGTCTACGTTCTCCAACAAGACGAACGGTGGCTGCTTGTGACGGACTATCTTTTCGATCTCCCACCAAAGGACGCCTTTCTTGCCGACCATCCCTTTGGCCTTCGTCGTGGCGACCGAGTAGTCCTGACATGGGAAGCCTCCGACCAACAAGGTGTGGTCCGGGACGACTTTATCGTCTTGCTCCAAGGCTGCTGTGACGACCCCGATATCCTGGTTGAACCAAGGATTGCCTTTCTCTTCGGGGAAGTGCTCTCTATAACAATCCGCTGCATGCTGGACTTTAGTGGCCGGCTCCCATTGGTTCGACCATATGACTTTCCAATTCCCGTCCTTTTCAAGACCGAGACGAAGGCCGCCGACCCCCGCGAAAAGTTCGCATACCGTGTACTTCATATTCGACAACCATTCATAATTAAGAAGACGTGAGGATTATATTCTTACTGAGAAACAAGATCCAGCTATAGTCTGGCAGAAAAAATTGGGAAGACCACGATCATTGTCGCTGTGACTGCACATGCATTTAACCCACCTGCCTCTTCATCAGCCACTGCGGACTTTGTTGCCACCGAGAATTACTGTCAATGTTCACGCCAAAGCTGACGCTCAACGCTTAGCTTGAGAGGTGCGGAATCCGATTGATGGAGCGCCACTCTCGAAGCGATTATTAGCCATTACAACTGCCACACCTTTGCACTGGCAGCATCGAAATAACTGACACCCAAAGGGTTGCGAGCACGTCGACCATTAGTAAGCTCGTTGGCTCGGCGCATGATGTATTTATTCGAGTCTGAATTCGGGTCACCGTAAATACCGACATATAGCTGCGAAACTTTGCCGCGCTGGATGCAGCGGAGGTAGTGGTTGTCATTTTCGGCCAGAGAATGACCAAATATGAATAAGGCACCCTGAATGGAGCTGAAACTTCTGTATGCCTTCGCCAGGTAGTCGTTGTGCCGGATGCGCTCGTACTTCTCTGCGCTTGTGCCCTCGGATACGAATAGCGGGTAGTAGTCCTTGCTTAGTGCATCACGTATTTGCTCAATTAATCGAATGCCAGTGTTCTTCCATGTGTACTTCCGACCAAGCTGATAAACAGTTGGTGCGCCCATTGAGTGCTTAGGAGCGGGCCGTAGCCTGCAGTGACTCGAGTATTTCCTCGCTACAGCAAGCCATGCTCTTTGCGGCACTTAAATAGCTCGCGCTCGTAATCAATCCTTGATATTACTGACCTGAGTAAGTGATGAACGCGGCGTTCCAAAATGGAGTCCGGCGTGAAATTTGCAGGAGCAATGAAGTTCACTCGTCCCGCCTCCAAGAGCATTTTGCATATATCTTGCGTGCGTTTTTCCTTTGCTGTTCTTCCCTTTTTGTAGACTGCCACTGCATTGCCTCCACTTTGGCGCGTAACTGTCATGCTAGGAACGTCAGTCTCTCCATCGCCAATGTATATTATGTTTTCAAATGGAATCGGCCTTTCTTCAGCAGGCATGTGAGAGTTTATGGATTCACCTAGATTCTCCTTTCCCTTATTTATACGAAAAAGGAACTGGGTTTTGGTTGTATCCGTGATTAATAGCTTAGGGAAGGTTGCTTTTTTGTGGTGATCATAGTGATATTCCGATGCAAACATATTATGAAAGTGCTTCTTGATGGAAACGCCTTCAAGGATTTCTCTTAATCCAGCAGAAATTATGTAGTGCCTTACCTTGACTTGATTGTTACTGGAGTCTGCGACGAACTGATTGATTCGATCAAACCACCCTTCGACACCGGGGAAGAATTTCACATCTTTGCCCAGCTCTCTGAACTCATCCCTTCCAATATGAACGTGCTTCGTCTCTGCCTGCTCACATAACAGCCGCATATAAGTCAGCATTGGTTCTTCGCCAAGCTGCTTACTTTGTTGATTGACATCGGCCCAGAATTGAGTCGGCTCTACACCAATCTTTGGAAGCACACTGTATTCCTGCATTGGCTGAGGAGACAGTGTTCCGTCGAAATCATAGACTAGTGCGATTGCATCCTGGAAGAACTTCTTTCGTGCTGTGGCCATGGTCCAAGTCCTAAATTTTCGTCACCATTGAGTCTGAAACTCTTTTCAAAATGCTATAAATAAGACCAGCTTGCTGCAAGGATACTACCATTGCAGCAAGCATAAGCACGCTTGCTGTGCTTGATGAAGGCCCCATGCTCATAGCCAATAATTGCACTGCACGCGCTCCGTAGGCGACGCCTCAATTTTCCAACCCAGTTCCCGCACGATGGACATCGCACGACCGGCTTGGTCAGCACTTTCTTCAGTGCTTTGTTTTTTGTTATTGACGCGAGTGGTTTGGCGTTCTTCTTTGGTTTCTTCCTAGCCTCGACTCGCTGTTGATCTGACCATGAACCAACAGGCGACAGTTCGTCATAGGTCTTCCCGGTTCCATGTTTTTGACCTCTTTGTCGTCGTGATACTTGACCCCAGTCGATTCGCTTCGTCACATGAAGCCCTTCCGTTCAAGGTGACCGGTGCTGTGCGGCCTCATCGCGCAGCGTCCAGCGCCCTAAGGGAGCGAGGTCGACCGCTGGGTTAGACATCTCTTTTGCCGCGACTTGCGACTTTGTTTTCTACGACTCTGAAGCTACTAAAGGCGATTCTTGACTTGATAACCGTTACAGCTGGAGAGAAATCCTTGACGATGGTTCGAATACTGGCAAGGGGAAGTTCGCAGCGCGGACCCAGAATCACTTCACGTAGCTGGAACTGGGCGGAGAAGTCTGAAAAGTACAAACCGGACTCTCTTGTCTCGTGGTCAAGCTCAACAAAAAGACGCATCTCGTCTTCGTACTTCCAGTCATGAAACTTGGTGCGCAGCAGATTCTTCATTATCTTTTCGCTGAGCACGGGACGATTTGTCTTCTTGTCGACGGGTATTTTCAGCGGTGTTTTGGCGTAGATAACTTCGGCAACTAAAGTCTCATCGACTTCAAAGCCTAGTGCCATGCCCGTATGCTTTTCAGCGTAGTGCCCCCAAAGAAGAGGGTTCGACCAAGAGCGGCTCAAGCAGATTAGCCCCTTAGTTTCGTTTAGCTCGTCTTTCGTTTCTCGGAAGCCTTTGCGATGTGCTTTGTCTTTGAGATCGACAGCGAGCAGTTCGAATGGATCGTTCAAATCGGAGAAGCGAGAAATCTTTACTCTACGAAGAGCCAGATTGCTAAGCGCGAACTGCGGACCCGTCAAGTAGTAGAGGCGCATTAGATATGCCTAACGTGCTAGCTCACCCGACGGCACAAAGCGTAGCGTTTTGACGGTCGACTAGAGCGGAATGTTCGAACTTGCACAACTAAACCTCGACTGGCCAACGAGGGATAAATATATTTGAGGTTTCTTCGACGGAGATGATTTTTGAAATATGGAAATTTCTAATACCGTCTTTTTTAATATCGAAGCAGAAAAACTTTTCATCACCGCCTGTCATTCGGTAGCTATAAGGTTCAGCTTCTCTCGTTTCAACTGTGCCATTGTCTTCACGCGCGGTAATGATGATGGTGTGGCGATTGCGGCCTGCAGATGCGATGGTGTCTTTAATGCCCATATTGCCTCCAAGCAGAGATTGAAAGTTATAACAGTTATCAAACGGACGTACCGGTCTGCATTACTGTTAATAATAATGTGCGCTTATTATCGACAATCAATTGATTCAATAAATTTCCATCAAATTTTTCTGTCCGCACATGAAAAATAGTAAGGACGGGCGAATATTAGGGCGCAGTAAGCGGTAAAGCAATATGCCAAAAGGTTTAGATACAGCCTATATATTTATTGAACGACCACTATTTATCCAAAGCGAAACAGTTTGAAAGTCCCGACGACAGCTCCCCCAGGCCGAGACTCGGTCCTAGCCGTCACAAAATTAATAACTAGTGCTCGCCGCATGGCAGCTGGGGTGGGTTAAAAAACCAACCCACCCCAGCTACCGCAAGCATAGGTCGTTTCATGACCGTCAAGGACTGGCGGCTACGCCGTTCGGCTGGGCGACCGTGGGTGTGCTCGGTCTGCGACCTCCGCGCACGCCGCACCATCGCCCTCCTCATCCTTGACTGTCACTACACTCCCATCCGCGGCGATATATGTTCTTCTTCAGGTTGAACATCCACCTCGGGCAGCCCTCGTTGGGGCTGCATATACTCATAAGTCACACCGAGTTGATTACATATTCTGGCAGCGCGTTCCAGATACTCTTCGTCTCCGAACAACACAACCGGATCTCCGACCGTCTTGATGAGTGCTGATAACTGTTCATCTGAAAGCCTGTGGTGATCAGGAAAGACTATCCCCCCATCTTCAAGGCCAACTGCCACCGGACGTGTATCGCCGAGCAAAAACCAGGCCGGTGTTTCAAAACCTGCCTGATGCACCTTTATGGGCGATGAAGGATTACGTACCCCACAATGCCAATGACCGCTATTATCACTATTCCAAATCCGCCGATCCAAAGTACCAATTCGAAGCTCAGCCGTTCTTCCGACTTGAGAAGTTCTTCCTTGTGTTGCGTGTTCAACTCCTTCGTTTGCGCCTTTAACAATTCGCTCACTTCCTCTCGTATCGACTTTTGAAGATTCTCGACTTGTTTTTGCAGTGTGAGTGTCTGCCGGACTTGCTGCGCGGTTTTGCTTGGGAGCTTGTTCAGTTGCTGTATTTTGCTGTTCATATGTGATCCTTTCTTGAAGGCGTTGCCATCCATACTCTTTACCAATTTTCGAGGCTGCGAATGGGATGCCGTCATACTCGAATGAGAAGCCGGATATCTTTCCTGTCGTTTCTGATTTATTGAGACGTGCATTCACGCCAACCATTGCCAGCCTTTCTACTAACTGCTCGATAGTGGGCTTGTCCTTGAGCGCTTCTTCCAGCGCCTTCCTAATCTCCATCCGAGGGGGGAGCTTGCCCGTACGAAGTCCCATCTCGATTTCGTTCTTGGTCACATTGAGTGACATCGCTCCCCGATCAAACAACTGAAGTCCGAACCTGTCCTCAATGACTGCTTCTGCTGCCTGCAGCCGCAATCCAAGATTGGCCTGGTCATGGACACGTCCATCCACAGAAATGCGACTAAATACAAGATGGACGTGGTCATGATCTGTGTTGCTGTGTCTGGCACACACGTATGGGAAGGCATCATCCAAGCCGATTTCATCCATTAATGCCTCGACAATCTGCTGCCACTCCTCCCGGCTCCTCGCCGTAACAGTAGGCGGGAGGCTTAGCGAGATGTGCGCGGCCGGATACGCAATATCCGGCCTATAGCTCGCAGCAATCTTCATCGTGTGAGCGATTTCGGCCGAAGGGCAGTTAGTAAATATGAGCTCCCCTCCTTTGCGCATATCAAGGGCATAGGCAACCCGCCTCCCGAAAGTATTGCCATTCTTGAACCCTTTTACGGCAATCCCCCGCCCACGGCCCATCTCCTTGCCGGAAGATTGGCGCAACCTTTGTCGCACACCTGAGTTCTTTCCGCGCTTCATTTGGCGGCCCCAATTAGTGCTGCACGGAACCGATCTAATGTCGCCTTGACCTGCTCCACCTCGAACACACCTCCCGTATTGAGATGCCTGGCCAGTTGATTCAAGTTCGCTGAGGCCCGAGACAATTCTGTCCAGGCGATGATGTTTACTTCAGGGACTGGCGCTGGAAACTTGTCGAGGAGTAGTGACCGCAACATCACTGCTCGGCTTCGTTTTCCTCGCTTCGAGTCCATGCGCTTGAGCTCTTCGTCATCCAGCATGACCTTGACTTGGTGTTTACGTACCGGCCGCTTGGCAGGCTGTCTATTCTTCCCCTTGAGCATCACGTCACGCGCCACAGGATCACTTGCAACGCAGCGCTCCCCATCCGACCGAAGGGAGGATGGGCAAGGCAGGGATGGTCCCGGAGGGACCGTGCCTACGACTTGCTTGGTCTCCTCATGTCCACTCCTTCCACCTCTAGGATTCATTTCAGCAATACGATTCATTGCACACCCCCTCAGTGACATTTGATCCATCCCTGCACAACCGACCAGCGCCACAGACGAGACCTTCCGACCCGAATTCCCGGTGGAAATAGACCATCATTGATCAGCTTATATATGGTGGTTTTGCGAAGACCGCAGATGCGTTCAATTTCTGGCAGTCGGAGGAGCCTGTCAGTCCTCTCGCATTCGGTTTTTATCTGCATGATGTATCCCTTGTAGTGCGCGAAAATCATTCGCATGTCGACAGGCATACAGGGACCAAAAATATTTGTAAAGTTTGTGAGAGATTATTCCGGGCGGCGGCTTCAACAAGTCATTGCTTATTTTTCCAACATGAGTCGGTTGATATATTTATGGCTTGGATCCAAAAGAGATCAGTTTGAAAGCAGAAAATACAACGTGACTAGCAACCAATTCCGGTCGATTTAAAATAGGGGGTATACTTCCAAAAGTACATCTAGAGCGACCCTGAAGAGGTTCTCGGAAGATCACACTATGATTCAGGCCAAAGACAAAGTACGAATAAAATCCGAATATCAGGACAACGGCGATGATCTTCTCGTCTGGATAGCACTCGAAGATGAAGACGGTGGACGAGTCAGAATATCACCCATAAATACCGGGTTAGCATTCCCTCCAAATCAAATTGTCAGAACCGAGATGATAGAAAAGGTGGCTACATAATTCGACTATGCGGTTGTTGAAACATAACCTGCCTGACTTTGTCATTACAACGAAATGTCATGCAGCTTTCTTGCATATGCAACATCATTCCAATACCCCATGCGTCGGTAAAAATGAATGCTGACCCTAGATCTATTCAAGTCTTCTTTGCGTGCAAATTGCTCTGCGTTTGATGCGGTTTTCCTCTTAGAAACTGCCCGTTCAATCAATGGCATTATTGCCTTAGAAGCTGATTCTTTACTTATGCAACTTGCTTCTTGCGCATAAGCAGCAGCATCCCTTACGCCCATTTCAGTGAAATTGATCACATCTTTCACTGGAAATATACCCAACATTTCATGGTATAGGAGAACAATCTTCCCTTCAGCAGCATAACCTTCAAATCCATACCTGCTGGCCAGCTCAAGATATGTTTCTGTGCATTCCGAAACTGCAATTTGCAATTGAAAACTTCGAACTTCAGATTTGGTCTTTGTATTTTTTTTCCTAATTTCTATCTCTCTGTCTAAGATGTTAATTGTGTCAATTGCTGACCCTTTTCCGACCATGCTCCTATCAATTCCAAGCACCGGCATCCAACTTACCTCCATCATATTTCTCAAATCCACAGATACGATTTCGCATGGCTTATTGGGCACACTTTGATAGTTCGGAATGATCCAGTTATTTTCAATCAAAGAATTGAGCGCATATAAAGTGTCGACTTCAACAGGCCAAAATTTCTGTCCGAAATATTTTAATGGGAGCACCTCCACTAGACTCCGATCTGAAAAGGAATAAATCAAGGTGAACATATTGATTAAATCAGCAAAGCTTGCTTCTCCTATCGGAAGGACTGGCTTTTCGAGCCTCTCCAACACTGATTTGCTAAGCTTCGATTCCGCATGCAATCGATTATTACCCTTGGAATTTTTGCATCCAGCACACGAACAGTCATCATAAGCAATTCGCTCAACTCCCTCGATGTCGCCGTATAGTCTGTGAAAGCAAACAGGGCATCTAAACTGAACCTTCCCTTTCGGATTCGATTTACAGGGCAGATCTGCAACCATCAGTTCGTGTTTGCACACAGGGCATGGAAGATCATTTACTTGAACCGACTTGAATACATAATGGAGTTGGTTCTTACCTATCTGAGATAGCTTGAATTCGCGAATAAGCACATCCCGGTCCTCTCCACTCATATACCGTGAATACAACCGTAAAAGCGTTTCCCGCGACAAGTTTTGATTGAGATTCACTTCTCACTCTCTAAATTATTCCCTGCTTAATTGTAGCGTACCCACTTGATAATTAATCGCAACTGTATGATTTTTTTATGCAAATTGTCGTTTCGCGAATATCTGCGAATAATTGCGAATAATTGCGCATAAAGTTCACTGGGTTTCTTGAAGCACAATCTTTCACTTCCCCCTAACACCATGGATCATGGCTCATTTCATCACATCGAATTGGTATCGATCTCAATCAACTGAAGCAACTTTCTCATCGTCATAAATGACATGCGAAGCAACATCAATACCCAATAAAACCTGACCATTTTTTAGGCACGGAATCCAACTTCACCCAATAACCACGGGATTTTCATACCCTCCAAGAATCCTGAACGCATTTATGCAGAATCCGTTGCAAAGCCCGCGGCCACAGGCATTGAAGCCAATTCGAAGAATTGCATTGTGTGGGAGAACGAGACGGCCTTATCGTCGAAGTGAACCCGAGGGAAAGCCAGGCTTCATCTGGCTTGACCGACCCGAAACCTATTTACTCTGTGGATGCCATCAAAACCCATTGGCTGTGGGCTAATGCACGATGGATAAAAGGCGGCAAAGCGCGTATCGCTCGTTGGCGATCCGCTGGGGAATAGGTAAATTACTGCTGATTTAATACTGCTTTCAGACTGATTTAATACTGAAATGCTACAGCTTTAATACTCTGTGCTACAGTCTTAATACTACTTCTTGACAAATCACTACAAGTTAAGACAGAATTTAGACAGACTTAATACAGGAGCGATGAAAATGCTCAATACTGACGCAAATACTCCAGAACGCCTGCCGTCCGGCTTCGATCTGAGCCTCGCGATCCGGCTGCTGGACAAAAAGATCGAACAGGTCAGGACGACAAACAAGATGGCTGCCATCCGGGCTATGTTCGATCACATCATCAAGATGCAGCGCGAAGGCGCTTCGATCGAGGATGTCCTGGAGTGCCTGAATGAAGCCGGCTTGGATGTGACGGCCAAGACGCTCAACACATACCTCATGCGCATCAAACGCGAGCGCGGCCTGACGCGCGGAAAGAAAAAGGCAAGGAGCTCTGTCGCCAAGCCTACCCCTGCCCCCGGCATGCACCAGGACGAGAAGCCCGAGCCGCCGGGTCAGTTCGGTCAGGCGTTGGTCCGTACGGCGGACGGCAGTCCGGTCTCAAAGGACGCCGACAAGGACGCCAGTAAGGATCAGAAGCCGCCAGTAGCACCGACGCTGCAACCCAATCCAAATCCCAACAGGTTGCGTTCAAAGAAAGAGATCGTGGCGGACGTGGAGAACAAATACGCAGATTACCTGCCCAAACTGTTCTAGCCTCCTTCCCCCCATTGAGCTCGCCCCCCTCGGCGGGCAGTTACTCAACACCACTGCAAATCTTCATTGAAATCTGCAACGGCTCCCGCCGTTGCAATTCAAAAACTTATCCGTGGGAAAGAAAATGCTAAACCCCATACCGCTATTCATTCTTCTAAATCAGCGAAAACCCTACTCGACTCCACAACCGCCTTCGGGCGGTTTTTTTTCGCATATTGGACAAGGAGTGAAAAGCCCTCGTCCATCACGCGTCCACCATCAAATCCCATAGGCAATGGGTTTGAGTGCCACCTTGGACGTGGACGCGATGGACATGCAAAAAACTTTTCACACCGCGCATGCGCGCATGCATGCGAGCGCGCACGTATTATTTTTCAATTTCACCTTGTCCACTTGTCCAATATAGGTATATATATAATAAATACATACACTTAGACTGGACGCGCAGTGGACAAACAGTGGACATTCCCTAAAAACCCCATGTCCACCATATTTCACGGATCGCAGCAGGTTTTTGGGGTTTTCTCCGCAATCCCCAAGGCGCGCAGCGCCGTCTCTCAGGCCGCCACGCCGGCCCGACCCCGTTTTTGCAGACCGCGCCGAAGGCGCAATACTTAAGGGTTCGCAGCAGCGGCGATTCGAGTCCGATCCTGGCCAACGGCCAGGACGCCGAAGGCGCCCCCGTGGTCGGATGCCCGAAGGGCACCGCTGCCTTTCCCGAGGGCATGCTGTCGCAGGCTTTGCCCGGGCCATCCCCGGGCATGCGACATGCCCTCGCGCTCCGACCGTTCCGTCTTGCCAGACCCGGTTTTGACTTTGCTTTCCTTCCCCACGGGGGCCTTTAGGATTTGCCACGGCGGGAGCCGTGGTGGGGTTGGGGTTGTTTTTAAAGTTGGAGGTGGTGGCCGGCGGATCTTAGATAGATGACAGCTTCGTCCTTCAATCACAAAACTTGTGATTTTCAGCCTTCAGACTTCAGCAATCCGACATCGTCCCTAACCCCTACCCTGTTTAGCTCACGGGATACTGGCCAAGCCTGCATGCCATCCGGGCTATGGGGATGTATGAGAGATAGTAGTTTTTCAGACTGCCTTTCCTTTGGAGAAAGCCACTTCTGCCACTGAGCCTGATCAAGTATCACTGGCATCCGGTCATGGATCGGCTGCATCAATTCATTCCCGTCAGTAGTGATGATGCAGCAGGTCTCGATGCTCTCACCTGCCTCACTCCTCCATGCCTCCCATATCCCGGCCATCGCCAAAGGCTCACCTGACTTGAGCGAGATGAACCACGGGTACTTCTTCCCTCCTTCGGCTTTCCACTCAAAGAATCCCGTCGCCGGGATGATGCAGCGGCGGGTCCTGAAGGCTGTTCTGAAGGAAGGCTTCTCAGCAACAGTCTCTCCACGTGCATTGGCGAGCTTATTGCCGATCGACGGGTCTTTCGCCCAGCTGGGAATGAGGCCCCATTTCATCAAATTCAGATGTCGATGGTCCTGCTCATCAGCTGTAACCGTGACTATCCTAGACGAAGGTGCGATGTTGTAAGAGGGAGAAAAATCCACCTCGCAATCTGTCTGAAAATATTCAGCCAGGCTGGCGGGTGTTTCCTTGTTTGCGAATCGGCCGCACATGGTTATTTCCTGGTGCGCTGCTGCTTTCGCCAATCCCAAGGTGGTGTGGGAGTCGCATCTGCCCAGAGTCCTCGATGGGAAGACCGAGCGGCGTCTTCCGCTTCCGAGTAAAGCTGCCTGTCCTCAGATAGCTGGTCTCTTTGGTACTGCTTGTAATGCCAAGCCATCCCAGCCCTGATCTGCGACAGATTGGCATCAATGCCCCCCACTAGAATCTTTCCCAGGGTGCGGCCATATCGATCCTTCTTGGAGTATTCGACTGTCACTTGCTTCTTGTAGATCAGGTCGGCCAGATGCTGCTTGGATCTCTGTCCGAACGGCATCTTCTTTTCGGGAGCATCTATACCGAGCAAGCGGACCTTCCATTGTTTCTTCTGGGCAACAAGCAAGGTGACCGTATCACCGTCACTGACTCCAACGACCTGCCCCTCAATGCTCGCGCCCAATGCCAGTAGGGGAGCAAGCAAAGCACCAATTAGCAGGAATCGGGTAAAGTTGAGATACCTCATCAGGAGACTCCTCATGTCCGACCTTAAGACGTTCGCAACATACTACACTTTGGCTGACAAATTGATCGAGAGGGTCTCCAAGGACGACCTGGCAGAAACTGCCCGATTGCTGGCGTTGAACATCGCACACTACCAATCGATCCATGGCGAACTACCTCTGGGCGACACGCTTTCAATGCTTGGCAACGCTCAACCCAATGACGAGCAGCTTGAGATATTGAACAGTGGGATGGAGATCCTCGTAGGCGTGCTGGGCAATGTGGTTTCGGGAATAGATCAGGAAAGGCATTAGAGGGAGGCCATCGAGGTGTCTGATGGACTCATCAGTCCACCTCCAGCAACTCGTGCCAGTCGCCGGTGTAATTGGGGGATTTTCGTTCTCTTCGCATCGACCATCTTTGCTTGACGCCAGTGGCTGCGATCGTGATCGCGCCCTTCCCCATCTTCAGATTGATCTGGTCCATGATCATCATTCTGGCTTCTGACTTGGTCTGATCCATGGGCTGATCGAACAGGTCAGCCTGAACAGTATCCTTGCCCTGCAATCCCATGAGCAGCACACCAGACTTCTTGTATCGAAAGCCCGCCCTGAATACCTGCTTGAGACCAGCCAATGCAGCACTGACAATCTTTGCCGTATCTGCACTAGGTCGGGATAGCGGCACGACCACCGAGCGTTGGTATTGAACTTCGTTCTCTTTGAATGGGTTGGTTCGCACAAAGACACACAAGCTGGAAGCCACAGAGCCGTCCTTGCGCAGTTTCATGGCTGCCGTGGTGGCGAAGTAGGCCACTGACTCGGATAGGTCTTCAATGGTGGTCACAGGCTGTCCAAAGGAACGCGATACCATGATCTGCTGACGAGGAGTGCCCGCCTCTTCCAACTCGATGCATGGAATGCCGTTCAACTCCTTGACCGTGCGCTCCACGACTACCGAAAATTGCTGACGGATGTACTCAGGATCGGCACGACGCAGAGCTTCCACCGTCTCGATACCCATTGCCACCAGCTTGGTGCCGATCTGTCTCCCCACTCCCCATATTTCGCCAACAGCGATGTTATAGAACAGTTTGGATAGCTGCGCCTCAGACAGTCGACCAAAGTCGCACACGCCATCACTGCCGGCGAAGCCTTTCTTGGCGCAATGGTTGGCCAGCTTGGAGAGCGTTTTGGTGTCCGCAATGCCAACACATACTGGAATGCCTGTTTGCTTGCGCACGGCCCGTCGAATCATCTGGCCATGTTCGACCAGGTATTCATGGGCGAACCCTTCGAGTCCGAGGAAACACTCGTCAACGCTATACACCTCTTGCTGATCGCTAAACTGTGACAGGATGCTCATCACCCGAGCGGACATATCTCCATACAAGGTGTAATTCGACGACAAGGCGATGATGCCGTGCTGCTTGGCCAGCTTCTCCATCTTGAACCATGGCTCTCCCATCTTCACACCCAGAGCTTTCACCTCGTTGGATCTGGCGACAGCACAACCATCATTGTTTGAGAGAACGACTACCGGCTTTCCTTCGAGCTTAGGATTAAATACACGCTCGCAGGACACATAGAAGTTGTTGCAGTCGACAAGGGCGATGGGCATGGCATCAACGGCGGAACTGTTTGATGGTTGAGGTAACGACGCCCCAGATTTCCAGCTCCTGCCCTTCCTTGAATTCGGTGATCTGGAAACATGGGTTGGCTGGCTTCAAACAGAAAACCCTGTTCAGTAGTCCTAGGTACTTGACCGTAAATTCTCCATCCACCACCGCAACCACGATATCGCCAGGCTGCGCATTCAACCCTTTGTCCACGACCATCAGATCGCCATCAAAAATCCCAGCACCTGTCATGCTGTTGCCACGGGCACGAACCAGGAAGGTCGAATTCTTGTTGGGAACCAGATGCTCATCCAGACTCAGGCGACGTTCGAGATAGTCATCTGCAGGCGATGGGAAGCCCGCCGGAACCTGATTGCCGAATAGCGGCAACAGTACGGGCGGCAACCCAACAACGGGCTTAATTACAGGAAATGGTGCAGTGTTGTTCATGGCAAACGTTGGTGGATAACGTTTGCGGCATGGTAGAGAACGTTCGTTCTGTTGTCAATGAGGAGCCGAAGCTCGGCCTAAGCAGCCAACTCTGCATGCATTTTAATCTGGCAGCTTAGTTGACCAAAGCAGACATCGTCGTGCTAGGTCACGGGCGGCGGAGCCGTGGCGGGAAACGAGATGGTGAGCCATTTTGTTATGGGCGGGCCCTTCGTACCAGTGATACAACCTTAGGCCGAATCGTGTCCATCTCAACCTCCCCTTGTAGCAGTTGAAACGCAACTTCGACGAGCGTCAAACCTAGCAACACCTGCAAGGCACTGCCGCCTTGCCTTCCAAATGACACCTCCTTTAAAAAGGAATTACTTAGAAAGACGCAGGTAGGCGAAATTTCTTTGAAGTCAGTGGGGCGACTTACTGTGCAAGGCTGGCCAGATAGTATTTTATCAAGCCCCATCGTCCGCGAAACTGTCTGTCGTAGGTCCACAGGCATTTCATCAAACGAACAAATGTGGATCATCAGTTCGTCAATCGAGGCTTCACCACCAATCACTTCTTCGTACAGTTCTTTTTCGAACGCTTTCATGAATGACGCGAGCGCAAGAGCTGCTAGATTGCTAGCCGGCGATACGTCAAGACATGCGATTGTTACGGTGACACGTCGCCCAACATTGAGGATTAGGGTCCACACACGAGACCCATCCCCTTCGTCCCGCACGAATAAGTCTTGTGTGCAGCGAGAGAGAGAATTAGCTATTCTTTGATGAAGGTAACCTGGTTTGATATCCTTAACCAGCGTAGCAACAGCGATTGCTGAGTACAGGATGCGCCAAGACTCAATTTGCCCTTCAGGTTTCTGGGCCAAACCATGGAAACGCTCGACAACCTCATATGCAAGCCCGCGTCGCATTGGTTGGGATAAGTGCAACCACACTTCACAAAGGTGATTGCCCAACAAATGAATAAGGCTTCCCTTTGGGGCAATTTCCATAATTGGTTCGACTAGACCTAAAAACTGGTCTGCCAGACCATGCTGTGGGTTTGTTGGTTCAATGCCAAACGTTTCAGTAATACCTCGCAAATAAATATCTACGTGATCGGGTAGGCAAAGACCAGCCGCATGGGTGAGAGCGCTGCTATATCCCTCTTGATCGGTCACTATACGAAATGCTGCCGCTGCACCAAAAATTGCGTTCGCAGCTTCTGCGACCTCGCCAAGTTCCTCAAGGGCTTCACCTAGTTCCCATGAAGCACCAGCAAAAGCCTCGTAGTTGACGGTATTACGTGCTAAGCCAACAGCGTGTTGTGCATAGAACTTTGCTTTTTGTCTGCGTGCGCGTGCTTCCCCCGTTTCCTCAAAGTCATTGTAAATTCCTGCAACAAGTCTTGAAGCGTCTGCTTCGATGTCGTGGCGGCCGCACTTTTGCCCAGATACCGCAGCAGCCTCATATGTGCTGATTGCTAAGATGGGTTGCTTACGCCCACGGTAAACATTTCCCAGATTGACTAGATTGATGGCGCGTAACGATTCATCCCCAAGCTCTGTCGCGATTTCAACTGCCTCTTTGGCCGTTGCCTCAGCTTCGTCGTGGCGTCCGGAAGACCTGAGTCGACGGGTAAGAATATTGCAGAGCCATGCGCGCTGTCTGCGGGCATCCTGCGTATCACCTGCCCGATCAGTAATTACTGCAATTAGTTCTTCAGTTTCGACCTCGCTGCCGGGGATTGCCGATAGCGCAGACGCAAGATTTCTTTGCGCAATGTCGACCCCATAGTCATCCCCGAGTTTGACGAATGTCGATAATGTTGGCCGAAGTATTTCAACCGCTTCAACATAGTTCTTAGCTGCAAGAAAGATTGCCGATAGCTCCAATCCCAAACGAGCTTGGTCCCAATCTCTTCCATCCTTCTCATAGCGATGATATATCTGTTTCAAATCTTCTACGTCACTTGCAAGCATTGCCCGCCGAGCCCTAGAGCTAATCTCAACCTCTTCTAGAAAGAGCTGCGCAGCCTCACCAAGCTGGTTTGCTAAAGGCTTGGCGCGCGTAAGAATCTCACCGGCCCGCACGACATCACCTAACAATTCAAGCGGGTAGACCAGAGAAAGCATCAGGTGGAGCGCTTCATTCTTGCTTTCTGTATCAAGCGCTTCAGAAAGCAGTTGATCTGTCAGGGCAACACCAAGGCGCCAATCGCCAAGTTGTGCTGCTTCTCGTATGGCTCGATTAACAAACTTTCTCGCGCTGCCATCTTCCAGCGATGCAGCAAGTCCATATGCTTGTCGATAGAGTCCATTAGTCTCAGCTAAGCGCACGAGACGATGGACAAAGAACTTGTAACGTTGCGGTGACTTTCTGACTTCGCTCGCAATGACTTCTGCTGTCTTGGCGTGCATCAGGCGGTATCCTCGTGGGCTGTCATCGACGATAGCCCCAAGATGCTTAATATCAGTACCTAGCGACTCAATCGAATAGCTGTCGTCAGCACGAAGTGCAATCAGTTGTTCAGCGGTGAGCGGTAATGGATTTAAAGCGAGATAGGTGAGAATTTCGCTAGCGGAACCACCATCACTAAGGTGCTTGGCTGGGGGTATTGCTCCCTTCTGCATAAGTTTGTGTTGGAGCAAGAGAGGATTTCCGTCCGTTACTTGCTCACCACTCAGTTCTTGCCAAGGGCTCTTCGCGATAATTTCATCGATTTCCGAAGTTGTCAGAGGCGGCACCTCAATGTTCGGATGAACTGGTGACAGATTGCGACTGGTATAGACTATGCGCTTAGAGGGCGACATTCCACCCCCCGTAGTCAACGCTTCAATCAGTTCAGGAATGTAGTCGCACTCATCAAGAATGAGAGTAACGTTAGAACTCTCGGCCCAAGCGGCGGCCATAGCCAATCTGGCTCCTTCTAGAGTTGAGAACGGTGTGGCCTCTGCAGCTGAATACCCATTAAGCAAGTCGGAACAAACCGCAAATAAATCCTTTGGCGTTAAGCCGGAAGCTCTTACGAAATTGCCGCCAATCTCTTGAGCAAGTTGTGCGGAAATCGTAGTCTTTCCAATCCCTCCGGGACCATAGATACAGAGTGTCGGTGAGGCTTCAAGTTGTTCGATAAGGTGATTCATCACTGTGACGCGGCGGACAATGACCCCAACACTGCTTAGTGTACGCGCAAGCACAGAAGCAGCGTTCTCGTACATAACACCGCTGTGCGATGATGCTGATAAGATTCGGTCCGTAATCAGAGCCGTAATATCATTCCTAATACGCTCATGGAGTTGCTCTGGTGCGTCGTAGTAGGAAATTGATTGTCGTGCGCTGATTTCGTCAATAATCTTCTGGAGTCTTGGCTCACGCTCATCAGCTTTGGCCCAGACATAGAAAAGGGCATCAATACCTTCACGTTTGGCAAATTGATATTCGTCCTCAAGGCCCGAGATCTGCATCCCATTTGCCTGATCTATGTATCCGTACCCCAAGCGGAAGATTGCCACCATCGCTTGTGAATCCCGTAAGCGGGACAGGTACAAATCTCGAGAAGGGTATGTTTTAGACCCCAGATGTTCGAAAAGAATGGGCTGATGATTCAAGGAATGAATAGCAGCATGAGCCACGCGACGCTCATCCTTACATTCCACAATCCTGGAGCTAACGAAAATATTTAACTTATCCTGAGTGATTCGATTTTGCCATGGCTTAGTCATTTACGTAGCCCTCTTGCCGAAAAACTTCCTGAAGCCGAGGAAACGTTTCTTCCAAGTTTCGCGCCTTTGCCATACTTAACGTTGCGCGAACATCCAGTTCAATTTGATGCGCAACAACAGACGGCTCTTGGTCGGCGGGACGTCGGGTACAGTCTACGATCTCGATTCTAGACTCAATGGCGTGCCAAATTACCTTGCTATAATCTCCACTGACTTGGCAATAATGCTTATCTCCGGGAACAAGTACGTCACTAATCATCAGGTTGATTGCCCCCTGAACAACCTGTGTTTCACTTACGTCTTCAAACCCATTCAGCTTTCTGACCTCTTGTACGAGAGAGGATCGACGTACTCTCTCTCTAGAGACTGGAAATGCCGAGTCAAGTGTTCTTGTTCGCCGACGACATATATCTTCTGGCGATTCTTGTTGCGGCGGCCTACCTTGCTTCTGAGTGAATTTGTCGTTTGAGTGTGCGAAACGGGCGTGCATGGGAGACTCAGAATTTTCAATTATGCCAAGCCTAAACTTTAGGATGTTCTGCCATTCAGTTACGGGTTTGATTTGCAGGCTTGTTGGATTCTTCGGATCGCCAACAGCTGCAGAAATAACCACTGGGTGCAACCCAGTTTCGCAGTATTCCTTTATCGTATGGACCATCTCGTTGGTAGTGTCAAAATGCTTTCTCCATGACACGCAAACTACAATTGGATCATACAGATCGGCTTGTGGAATGGTTCGATACAAAGAGCGTTCAATCTCAGAACCAATCCACAAGTCGTAGCCACCATCAGGCTGTAACAGTAAATCGACATCAACTACGTCTCCGTCTTCCTGGCATCCCCAACTTGCAAAGCATTCGTACGCTCGGACGAATGCAGAGCTATTTCGACCAACTAGAGTTATAGAAGGTACGGGCTGCGGCATGCCATCCACTTTGCAGTAACCGTAAGCACAGCCAATGACTTCCGCATCACGTAGCGCTTGATTGAAATCAGTGGATGGCATAGCCATCACTCGCTGCTGATGGCCAAAGTCAAAGCCGCGCTCAGCATTTTTCGCAACGCTTTTCTGCACCGGTGTTTCGCGCTTTTTCGCCCGCTTGATTGTAGGTTTAGATTTGCGTTTCATCGGGTCTTGTGTTCAGTTCGTTGAGCGATGTCGGGAATAGAATCGCTCGGAGAGATTACCGTCTGTATGTTCGCACGCCCCTGCAGTCGTTGCCTTGCAACGAAGGCAATGGACTTATTTGTGCGCTTTGCCTCTTCAAATATTTCGTGCAACTCATCGCCGGAAAGCGGTTGGTCAATTGCCTCAATCATTGTAGAGAAGTGGTAGGTCGCATCGTCCTCATTGAGTGCTGTGACTGAGTGCTCCAATATGTGATCAGGGTTGACGGACACTGCATCTTGCATACCTGAGCCAGCAGTCCCAAAACTGTGGTGAACAGTTGGGACATCTCTGATGCTAAGTTGGAACAGATCCCTGTCTGAGAAGGGGATGTGAAACTCATTGAAGTTGATGAATTGTCTTCCGTCGATGCGCATCTGGAAGTGGTAATGTGGGGCCGAGGAATAGCCAATGCCATGACCATTCAGGTCATTTTCCGTACAATCAAATGTCCACTCGATATTCTTCCACTTGATTGTGTAACTGATAACTTTTCGGTCAGATTTTTCGTCCGACAAGTCATTGATGTTCCGCAGGAGCACTTCTTCGTTTGCGCACCATCTTAGAAAAGCAGCAATGTTGTGGTAGTCATATCTTTTGGATACTTTCAGTAGGTCGTTCTTCTTGAAGCGGCACCGTCGAAGCAGCCAGTGTGTGCATGGATGTGAGGATCGCATCTGGTCAAAGGGTTCCCCGCACAGGTAGCATTTTCCAACAGCGTACGCCGCGCGGAAAGCGGCGACTTGTCGTTCGTGCTCGGCATGATCCCGGCGGTTCCCAACATCTATCTCCTCGGGGGAAAGGGATTGGATAAATTTTTTTATGCGCGCTGGATCGTGTGGCATAGCTAATCTACATTTAATAGACGGACCTACCGGTCCGCATTATCAATACTAGTGAGGCGCGCATTCTTTTCAAATCAAATTGATTAATTGTGAATCACCCATTCTCGTCTGTACGCATTTGCATAATAGTACGGGTGGGCGTGAATGTCTCCTACTGGCACGTAGCGGAAGCAAGTAAGAGTTCCGGCGACAGTCCGCTCAGGCCGAGCAAGCGACAGACAGCAGTTCGGCCTTATGTGGCGCGCTACATAAGGCCGAACAGTTGCCCTTCACTAGCGCCATAGTCAAAGATCAAACAGCAATGAAATGAGTTGTTGAATCAAAATCCCAAAATAATCCCTCACAAACTTTACAAAATCA
>Ga0172380_10002984_pt1 | contig 24493 bp, 24 predicted proteins | sample Leawe162metaG_FD_119747 | JGI IMG/M metagenome (GOLD analysis project Ga0172380, IMG submission 119747) | Leachate microbial communities from a municipal landfill in Southern Ontario, Canada - Leachate well 162 metaG | ecosystem: Engineered > Solid waste > Landfill > Unclassified | place...
ATGCGCTGCATTTCCTGCGACCCCTCGGTGATCAGACGCGAACGGAGGTCGCGGAACATGCGCTCGAGCGGCAACTCCTTCGACAAGCCCATGCCGCCGTGGATCTGTATGGCGCGGTCGATGACGCGCAAGGACATCGCGTTGGCGTACAGCTTCACCGCCGACGCCTCGACGTGGTAAGGCAGGCCCCGGTCGCATCGATCCGCGGCGTGGTAGGTCATCAGCCGGGCGGCGTGTATCTCGACATGGGAATCGGCGATCATCCACTGGATCGCCTGACGCGAAGCCAATGGCGCGCCGAAGGTCTTGTGAAGTCGGCCTTGTCTGCACCCGTGATGAATATCTTGTTGCCGTTGATGATCCAGTCGTCGCCCTCCTTGACGGCACGGGTAGACATCGCCGTCGCATCCGAACCGCCGCTGGCTTCGGTCAGGGCGAAACAGGTACGCTTTTCGCCGCGGATGACGGGAAGCAGGTATTTCTCCTTTTGTGGCGCGTTGCAGTGGAACAGCACGGGGCCGAGAAAAGGCGAAAACATCGACGGCGCGCGAAAGGCGGGAAAGGTGCAGCGGGCGAGTTCCTCGTGCACGATGCATTTGTCGAGGGTGCTGATCCCGCCGCCACCGTATTCTTCAGGCAGGTCGAAGGCCCAGAATCCCAGCTCCCTGGCACGCGCTTGAAGACGCGCTCATACCTCGTCGGGGGCGTCGTGCGCATCGACGTAGCATTGCTCCAGCGGCATGAGTTCCTCATCGACGAAACGCCGCGCCGATTCCTGCAAACGCTTGAGCTCCTCGGGCATTTCAAAATCCCTTGCATCGCTCCTTAGCGCCTAGGCCGTCGCCGCCAGACCGTGTTGCATCACCCGCTTGACGGCGGCGACAACGTGCTGCGGCTCAGGCGACAAGGCCGATTCCAGCGTCGGACTGGCGGGCATGGGCACGTCCGGGCGCGCGACGCGGACGATGGGAGCACGCAGACTGGCGAAGCCTTCCTCGGCCACAATGGCGGAAATTTCCGACGCGACGCCGCAACTGAGGTTGGTTTCATCGACCACGACCAGCCGGCCGGTACGCGCCACCGAGGCGAGGATGGTGGCGTGGTCGAGCGGCACCAGGGTGCGCGGATCGACCACCTCGACCTCGATGCCTTGCGCCGCGAGTTGCTCCGCCGCCGCCAGCGCCACATGCACCATCCAGGAAGTGGCTACCACGGTGACGTCGCGCCCGGCCCGCTTGATGTCGGCCAGGCCGAAGGGGACCTCGTAATTTCCTGTCGGCACCAGCCCTTCCACCGCCAGCAGCTTCGGGTGGTCGAGAATGACGGTAGGATTGTCGCTGCGGATAGCGCTGCGTATCAGGCCCTTGATGTCGTACGGCGACGATGCGACGACGATCTCCAGCCCGGGTGCATTCCACATCATCGCCTGTGGGCTGCCGCTGTGCTGCGGGCCGCCGCCACCGCGTATTCCATGCTGCATGTGGATCACCATGGGAACCCGGATCTGCCCTCCCGACATGTAGTGGATGACGGGCGCCTCGTTGACCAAGGGCGACCAGCCACAATAGACGAAGCTGGCGGTACCGACATCCACAAAAGGCCTTGTACCGGCCATGGCAGCGCCGATGCCTATCGTCAACATGGCCGCCTCGGCCGTCGGCGGATCGATGATGCGGCTGGGGAAATCGGCACGGATCTTGTCCATGAGGACGCGCTTGGGGGAGAGACCCAGGACATAGCTGCCGATGACGTTCACCCGGGGATCCTCGGTCATGCAGCTGTGTAGCGCGTCGACAATCGCTTGAGCATAATTGATCTTCTGCACGTTCCGCTCCTCTACGAGGCAAATACGCCGTGACCGGCGCTATCGGCGGTGGGCGCCGGCGAGGCAATGGCAAACTCCGCGGCCGCGGCGATGCGCCCGCGTACCTTCTCATCGAGCGCCAGCAAGGCTTGCTGCGACGACGTCGCGTCGGCGACCAGTTCCCGCGCCAGGCGCAGCACCGGGTCGTGCTGCTGCAGCCAGTCGGCATGCGGCCCCGCCGCGCGCGCCGGGTCCCAGGCGGCGCGCAGGTCGGTAACCGTGGCAAGTTCCGGCCATAAGCCCTGGTTGCCGGGCCAACGCTCGGTCATGGCTTCGATGAAGGTCGTGCCGCCGCCACTCCTGGCACGTCCGATGGCGGTGCGCATCGCGGTGTAGACGGCAGTCGCATCGGCGCCGTCTACCACGGCGGTTGCCAGGCCGTAGGAGGCCGGGATACGGGAGAGGCTCTGCGCCGAGTTGACCGAGGTCGGGTAGCCTCCAGCCGCCTGGCCGATGGCGCCGCCGCTGTTGTTTTCGCAGACGAGGATCAGCGGCAATTGCCACAGACCGGCGATGTTGAAGGTCTCGCTCAACAGACCCTCCTCGAGCGATCCGTCGCCGAAGAAGGCAACCGCAACCCGCGATTCGCCCAGCACCTTGATGCCGTAGGCGGCCCCGGCCGCGAGTCCGGCGCAACTTCCGACGACTGCCGAGGTGGACAGGAAATTGTGCGAGCGGTCGCAGAGGTGCAGCGTACCGCCGCGGCCGCCGCTGAAGCCGGTGGCGAGTCCGAGAATCTCTGCCAAGGCCCGGCCGGGATCGGCGCCGCGACCGACGACGTGGCCGTGGCCGCGGTGTGTGGTGCCGACCAGGTCGTCCTCGGCCATGGCCTCCAGGGCCGCGGCACCGGTCGCTTCCTGGCCGATGTAGAGATGGTAGTGCGATGCAAAGTGTCCTTCCTTGAACAGCCGCACCACCGCTTCCTCGAAATGACGCATCAGCAACATGCGTTCGAAGATGGAGAGCCGCTGGCGAGCATCGACGGTCGCTGTAGTCACGCTATTCCTCCTGAAATCGCCTCGCCGCGCACCAGCCTGACCGCCGCCGCGGCGATCCGCGCGGAGTCCGGCAGGAACAGCGGTTCGAGCGTCTTGCTGAAAGGCACGGGAAGGTTCTCGGCACCCAGGCGCAGCACCGGGCAGTCCAGCCAATCGAAGGCGTGTTCGGCGATGGCGGCGGCGATTTCGCCGGTGACGCCGAACTGCAGATAGCCGCCGTCGATGACGATCGCCCGCGATGTCTTGCGCACGGAAGCGACGATGGTCTCCAGATCGAGCGGAACGATGCTGCGCGGGTCCACCACCTCGGCCGAAACACCCTCCCCGGCGAGGAGCGCCGCCGCTTCCAGCGCCACCCCGACCATGCGCGAGGTGGCGACCAGGGTGATGTCGGTGCCGGCGCGCTTGATGTCGGCGAGGCCGAACGGGATGGCCTGATCGTCGCCCAGCACCGCGCCGCGTTGCGCATAGAGCATGCGATCTTCGAAGAAGACCACCGGATTGTCGTCACGGATGGCGGCGATCATCAAGCCCTTGGCATCGGCCGGAGTGGATGGCATCACCAGCTTGAGCCCGGGAATATGCGCCACCCAGGCGTGCAGGCTTTGCGAATGCTGTGCGCCGAGGTTGGCCCCGATACCGCCCGCCGTACGCAATACCAAGGGCACGCGGAACTGGCCCGCCGACATGTAGTGCACCTTGGCCGCCTGGTTCACCAGTTGATCCATCACCAGCGTGATGAAGTCGCCGAACATGAGCTCAAACACCGGCCGCAAACCGGTCATCGCCGCACCCACCGCCATGCCGAAGGCGCCCGATTCGGAAATGGGCGTATCGACGACCCGAGCCGCGCCGAACTGCGCAAACAGGCCGTCGGTCTGCTTCAGCACCCCGCCCGCAGCGCCGATGTCTTCTCCGAGGAGGATGACGTTGGGGTCGCGCCGCATTTCGGCCGCCAGCGCCTCGAGCACGGCGGCGCGATAGGTGACGGCGCGAGGCTCAGGCATACAGGTATTTCCCGAGATCATCGGCCGTTGGGTAAGGCGCGCCGCGCGCGAAGTCGACGGCGCTGGCGATCGCCGCCGCCACCTCCTCGTCCAGCGCCGTGAGGTCCGGCGGATTCACCAGGGCTGCCACCAAGAGCCGCTGCGCCATCTGGTCGATGGGGTCGCGCTCCTTCCACCGTCGCACCTCGGCGTCCTCTTTGTATTCCTGGCGGTCGGTGACGTGGTGGCCAGAGTAGCGGTAGGTGTTGCACACCAGGAAAGTCGGTCCGTCTCCGGCGCGAGCGTGCGCCACAGCGCGATCTGCCGCTGTGCGCACGGCAAGTACATCCATGCCATCCACGGTTTCGCAGCTGATGTCGAAAACCGCACCGCGGTTGATGATGCGCCCGGCGGTGACGTCCTCGATGGCGGTGAACTCGCCGTAGCCGTTGTTCTCGCAGACGAACAACGCCGGCAGCTTCCACACCGCCGCCATGTTCATGACCTCCGACAGCAGGCCCTGGTTGAGCGCCCCGTCGCCGAAAAATGCCACCGCGACGGCGTCGTTGCCGCGCACCCGCGCGCTGAGCGCGGCGCCAAGCGCCAGCGGTATGCCACCGCCGACAATGCCGTTGGTCCCCAGGTTGCCGTTGTCGCGATCAAAGATGTGCAGCGTGCCGCTGCGTCCAAGACCGTATCCCGGCCTGCGCCCCATCACCTCAGCCAGCAACAGCTCGATCCGGCCGCCTTTGGCGATGAAGTGCCCGTGGCCGCGATGATTGCTGGCGATCCAGTCGGAGGCACGAAGCGCCGAACACACGCCGACCGCAACCCCCTCCTGCCCGGCGCAGAGATGAACCAGGCCAGGAATCTGACCGGAAGCGGCGAGCGAGCGCACCTGTTGTTCGAAAGCGCGTATCAGCTTCATTTGGCGCAGCAGCGCCAGCGCTTCAGCGCGAGGCGGAAGCAGAGGGGACGCAAGGCCATGTTCCAGACGCGGCATGGGCAATATTTATTCTTAGGCGAACGATCTATACTAAGGCAAATACAAAACCAAGCATAGGAGGAGACCCATGCAATTGCAGGACGCCGTCAACATCGCGGACTTGAAGTTGCTTGCCAAGCGCCGCCTGCCGCGCGGGATGTTCGATCTGCTCGAGGGGGCCAGCGAGGATGAGCGAGCGCTGGCGCGGAACGTCGGGCGTCTGCGGGAATACTCGTTAGTGGCGCGGGCCCTGCGTGGTGCGGTGCAACGCGACCAGTCGACCACGCTGTTCGGGAAGACCTACGCCAGCTGCTTCGGAATTTCGCCCACCGGCTTCATCAGCCTCTTGCGGCGCGACATCGAATTGATGCTCGCCGATGCCGCGCAGCAGGCCAATATTCCGATGACCTTGTCCGGCGTGAGCTGTGAGCCGATCGAAACCGTCGCTGCGCGCGCTCCGGGCCACGTCTGGTCGCAGTTGTACGCGGCGAAGGATCCCAAGATCAACGCCGATCTGGTGCGGCGCGCCCAGGACGCCGGCGTCGGCGTCCTGGTGTGGACCATCGACATGGGCGCGCCACCCAAGAACGACCGCCTGGCCCACGCCGGCTTCGCCATCCCGCCGAAGCTGACCCTGGGCAGCAAGCTGGAGGCGCTGACCCATCCGGCGTGGATGTCCGAATATCTGCGCGGCGGCATGGCGCGGATGGGGGCATGGGAACGCTACGTCGCCCCCGGATCGCCTCCGTTTGAAGCGCACGCCTTCTTCATGGCGCAGAGATTTGGTGCGCTGACCTGGCAGGGGCTGGAGAGCTTGCGCAAAATATGGAAGGGGCCGTTGGTCGTCAAGGGCATCATGCATCCCGACGATGCGGTGCGCATCGCAGAACTCGGCGGCGACGGCGTCATCGTCTCCAACCACGGGGGCTACGGACTCGATCGCGCGCCGGCCTCGATCGACATGCTCGCCGGAATCGTCGCCGCGGCGGGGCACAAGCTCACCGTGATGTTCGACAGTGGCGTGCGGCGCGGCTCCGACATCGTCGTGGCACGCTGCCTCGGCGCAAAGTTCGTGTTCGTGGGGCGGGCAACGCTCTACGGCGCCGTGGCCGGCGGCCTGCCGGGCGCGCTGCGCGCCATCGACATCCTGAAGGACGAAGTGGATCGCACCATGGGACAGATAGGAGCCAGCAACGGCGACCAACTCAAGCCCGAGTTCGTGCAGCGCTGAAGGCTGGCGAAGCCGGCCTGAAGCCGTCCGCTCGATGGCGGGGTTGCGCGTCACATGCCCGCAACTTCGAGAAGTGCTCTTGGATTCCGGTTGGCGATGGCCAAGAGGGTCCGTGCAGCACCGCTCGGTTGTTTGCGCCCCTGTTCCCATCCTTGGAGCGTGCGAACCGATACGCCGAGCAAGGCGGCGAACTGAGACTGCGACAGTCCGGTCTTCTTCCGCGCCTCGATGACTGGAGATGAAACGACTTGAACCTGTCCGGCCTTCATTTCGCGCACGGCCTGCAGCAGATCAGCCGCGAGGTCGCGCTTCGCCTCGTAGGCGGCGAGTTGCTTCGGGCTGAGAGGCTTACTTTTCGAGGCCACGGCGAATCTCCTTCAACTTTGGTCCGGTGAGGTTGTCGGTCTTGGACTTCGCGTACAGCGTAAGCAAGACCACCTCGCCTTCGGCGGTGTGCGTAAAGTAGATGAGCCTCACGCCGCCGGACTTGCCCGAGCCTGCCCGACCCCAACGTACCTTCCGGATCCCGCCGGACTCGGGCACCACATCTCCGGCGGTCGGATGTTCAGCGATGTATGCCGCGAAGGCTCCACGCTCGTCTTCGGTCCAGTAGAGCGGCCACTGCTTCTGGAAGAGGAGCGTCTCGACGACGGTGAGCATCGCGGCCACTATACGCCTAAGGCGTATGGCTGTCTACAGCGTTGCTCATGACGCCCAACGTCGAAGGTGAGCGGCGCGGAGACAGCAAGCAAAGCTTGCTGGCGCGGCGTCCCACACGACAGTAATGTTATGCGGCACGTTCAAGCGAAACCTCCCAGCCAGGGAATACGAGCACGGCAGGATGGCACTTGAGCGCACGGGCAAGAACCTTGGCGCGCTCGACGCCCAAGTTCACGCGACCGTTCTCAATGGCGGAGATGGTGGCCTGTGGAATGCCCGTAAGTTCGGACAATTGGCTTTGGCTTAACTCTTGAAGTTCACGCAGAATACGGACGGACTCACCCACTGAGACCTCAACTCGCTTTTTCGCAGGACGAAACTCTTTCATTTCATGGCCTCCTGTAATCGTGGGCGGTGACATGGACAACCTGAATCTGCAACACGTTGGCGACAACCCGGTAGATCACCCGCCATTGAAGCCCAAGCCGGGAGGAACGGTGACCCTTCCAATCACCGGAAAGGGCTTCGTCGTGAAACCCTTTGATAGCCCGCAAACCTTTCGGCCCGGAAAGACTAGCGATATCCTTCCATTTTTCGTAACGCTTCAGAACCTCGATAGGAACGGAACTAGAAAGCTGTTTGTCGACGCGGCGGTGTTCTACGATTTGCCACATGCCACATTATGTATATACTACATATGGTATGTCAAGGACGGCATGGTCTAGTGACGCATAACGTTGCGGCTAACCGACGCGCGAAAGGAGGCGTAGTCGACTGGATCGCGTCCGGTTGAGCCGCGGGTTAGGCCCCGCTTTTGGTGGTATTTGTGCGACAGTGCGACCAGACATTCGGCGCTCAGTTCGGCGAGATGCGAACCGACCTTGCCGGCACCCGGGCAGCTAGCTCTAGCCACGTGTCGCCGTCCATTTCGTGGACTCGCCCAGCGCGAAAAACCTCGTCTTTGTTGAAATCAAGAATGTCGCGCACGGGAAGTCTCGCGGGATCGGGTTCGCACATAATCATGTATGTGACGGCTCCTACGCGAACTAAAGTGAGCTGCCGCAGTCTTTCTTGGTAGCCAAGATTTGCTTGATCATCTACAAATACCTGGTGCCTCGTAACCCGCATGTATCTGATGCCTTCATTCCTCTCAGTTTCATCCTGCCAAACTCGAAAAAAGATTACGCCGTCGCTTCTCACCGCGCCCCACGACCACCTTGTGTTGTGAAGCGGGGCACCAAGCCATTCGAAGAATTGGGTCTGCGTCATATGCCGTTCCGTGGATTGCTCTTCGAGGTCTCGCGCTGCCGGGTCCAATGTTGCTGGTAACCGGCCAATGGAGGGAGGCAAAGCCGACTGGAGGTGATCCGGTTGACCAGCGGGTTAGACCGCACTTGCTATGCTGCCAAAAGAGAGCATCTTTGGATTGCCGCCAGTTCCTTTTTTAAAGCCTCCCTGGCAACGGCTGTGTCGTATGCAACTTGTCCCCGTAGCCACCATCCATCACTCAGCCCAAAGTAGCGGCAAAGGCGAAGATCGGTATCGGCCGTGATAGCACGCCTTCGAGCGACGATTTCCCCGATCCTCTGAGGTGGAACGCCAATGTCCTTTGCCAGTCTGTATTTAGTCAGACCAAGGGGCTTCAGGAACTCCTCTTCGAGCATCTCACCGGGCGATACAGGTAGAACGGTACGCATATCTCTGTCCTTCAGTGGTAGTCGACGATCTCGACGTTCTCTGCGCCATCGGTAGTCCAAACGAAGCAAACCCGCCACTGTCTGTTGATGCGGATGCTGTGCTGGCCCTTGCGATCGTCTTTTAGCGCTTCGAGTCCGTTGCCGGGTGGAACCTTCAGGTCATCGAGAACCGTCGACCATTCCAGTTGAGCCAACTTCCGAAGCGCAGGGCGTTCAATGTTCACCCAGCGCTTCACCCTCTTGCCATCGAAGAGAGCCTTGGTATCGCTGCACTTGAAGCTCTTGATAGACACGGGTCGCGATATTAACGTGCCGCATGCATAGTGTCAAGCAGATTGCGCCAGAACCGGCCAACGGCTTCCGCCACCTGCGTTCAACTAGGCTGGAATACGACCATAGCTTGCTCGGCCAGCGAGCACCCAAAGTTCATCGGCTCATGTACGAGACGTAGTACTCTATCTTCTTGGGGTCGGATTTCAGGTCGATCAGCACCGAGCCCATGCAAGCGCGCGCATGCGCCAGGGCGGCGGGAAGTTGCTCGGCGCTGTCGACGCGCAGGCTTTCGACTGCCAGGCTCTTCGCCAGTCCCGCGTAATCGATTTGCGGTTGGCCGGCGATGCCGAATGCCACCGCCTCCTCGGCGCTCCAGCCCATCTTCTCCTTGACCAGATAGGCGATGTCGTGCCAGCCGCCATTGCGCAGGACGATGAAGACGTTGCGCGTCTGCCACTGCGCAGCGGCATACAAGGCGGTGCTGGTAAACATGAAGCCGCCATCGCCGACGATCGCCACCACGCGCTGCTCCGGTCTGGCGATCTGCACGCCGATCGAGGCGGGAACGCCCCAGCCCTGCGCGCTGGCGCGCGCGGACAGGCCAAAATAGCGCTGCGGATTACTGAAGTCGCAGAGTTGCCAGATGTGCGCGCTGGCCGTGGTCGCATGGTCCACGATGAGCGCATCGGTGCCGAACACCGCTTCGATCTCCCCGATCAAGCGCGGTATGCGCACCGGCGTATCGTCCCAGCCGCGGCGAGCCTCGCTCTCGGCCAGTGAGCGCAGCTCGGCGCAATGGCCTTCCACCTCCCCGGTCCAGGCCGCCGAGCCTTTGGCGCCCGACTTCTCCAGCATTGCCCTTAGCGCTGCCAGCGTGGCTTTGGCGTGGCCCACCAGTCCCAGGTCGGGCCAGACCTGCTTACCGAGCGCCACCGCCTCCGCAGCGAGCACGATCAGCTTGGCGTCGCCGGCCGGAAAGACGGGTGACGGACTCTGGCTGGTGAATTCGACGCCCAGCGCCAGAATGGCATCTGCCCTTCTTACCAGTTCATCGTTGGCAGTGAAGCGTCCGGCGAACAAGCGGTGGGTATTCGGAAACCCCATGTGGGCGAAATAGGGCTCGCCGAACACCGCGGCGCCGAGCATTTCCGCGATGGCGACCGCCTCTCCGACCGCGCCGCACTGTGGAACGTCGCCGACGACGACGATGACCGGACGGGCCGAGGCAGCAAGTATCCTTGCCGCCTCGGCCACACCCCCGGGGCATGATAGACATTGACGAAGGCCGGACGCCCGGTCGCACGCCCAAACCCGTCGGCCATCAAGGTGATGGTCGTTTCATTGGGCCCGGAAAAGTAATGGAGTTCGTTGCGGTGTCGCCTGATGCTGTCGAGCAGCGGGAATATGCGGTTCCCCGGGACGTTGAAGACGTGCATGATGCCGTTGGCGATCAGCGAGCGGGACAACACCTCCGCGCCTGTCATGTCCATCGGCGCTTCTCCTGTTGCGCTGCTCCTTGGCAGCTACAAGCTCAGATAGTCCTTCTTTACCGCCTCGTTGCTTTCCAGTTCAGCCGAAGTTCCCGAGAAGCAGATCCTGCCTTTGCTCAGGACATAGTTTCTGTCGGTGAGCAGCAATGCAGCACGAAGGTTCTGCTCCACCAGCAGGATGGAAAGGCCTTCGCCCCGGAGCTGACGAATCACGCCGATGATCTGCTCGACAATCAGCGGTGCCAGACCTTCGGAGGGCTCATCGAGCAGGAGTATGCTCGGGTTGAGCATCAAGGCCCGGGCAATCGACAGCATCTGCTGCTCGCCGCCGGAAAGCTGGAAGCCCAGATTGTCTTCTCGACTCTTGAGCGAGGGAAAAAGCGCCCATACCCGCTTCAGGTCCCAGGGTCCGGTCTCGCTGCCGCGCGCGGCGACGGTGAGATTCTCGAGCACGGTAAGACTGCGGAAGATGCCGCGCTCCTGCGGCACGAAACCGAAGCCGAGGCGGGCGATGCGATAGGGCGGCAGCAGCGCGATATCGACGCCGTTGTAGGTGATCGCTCCAGGCCGAGGCTTGAGATAGCCCATGATCGTCAGCAAGGTGCTGGTCTTTCCCGCGCCGTTGCGCCCCAGCAGGCCGACCACCTCGCCCTCGCGCAAGGTCAGCGTCACGCCCTGCAGCACGTGGCTGTCACCGTAGTAGGCGTTGACGTTGTCCAGTTCCAGCATCGGCCCCTCCCTAGGCGACGCCCAGGTAGACTTCGCGCACCGCCGGGTTGCGGGTGATCTCCTCATGCGATCCGGTGGCCAGCATCTGCCCGTAGTGCAAGACCGTGATGCGGTTGGCGACCGAGAACACCACGTCCATGTCGTGTTCGATCATGATGATGGTCAATTGCCGCGGCAGTTCCTGTATCAGTTGCACCATACGCTGCGTTTCGGTCGGAGACATCCCCGATGTCGGCTCGTCGAGCAGGAGGATCTCCGGATCGCTCGCCAGCGCCAGCGCGATCTCCAGCTGGCGCTGCTCGCCATAGGATAGCTCGCGCACCAGGCGGCCGATATCGGCACCGAGATGTACCTGGTCGAGGACCTCTCTGGCCCGTTCGTTGGTCTTGGCGATATTCTCGGCCGGGGTAAACGGATTGAGCGGGTTACCGCGCTTCTGCTGCACCGCAAGCCTGACATTCTCGACGACGGAAAGATTCAGAAACAGGCTGTTCTTCTGAAAGGTGCGCGCCAGACCCATTCGACACACCCGCTCGGCTGCGAAGCCGGTGATCTCCTGCTCTTTCAGGAAGATCTTGCCCGAGGTTGGACGCAGCTGGCCGGCGATCTGATGGAGCAGGCTGGTCTTGCCGGCGCCGTTGGGTCCGATGATGGCGTGCCGAGCCTCGGCTTCGATGCTCAGGTTCAGATTGTTGGTGACAATCAGACTGCCGAACATCTTGGTCAGATTCTCGGTTCTCAGTATGCTCAACGGCGACTCCATTTCCGCGCCAGCAGATTCGATAGAGAACCGTAGATACCATCGCGAAACAGCAGGACACAGGCGATGAAGATGATGCCGACGATGAGCATCCAGTGATCGGTATGGGTCGAGATGATGTTCTTTAGCAGCAGGTAGACCGCCGCACCGACCACCGGCCCGACCAAAGTGCCCATGCCGCCGAGTATCACCATGATGAGAACCTCGCCGGAAAGACTCCAGTGCGCGGCATCGGGTGAGACAAAGCCATTGAGAAATGCATAGGCTGTTCCGCCCAGCCCGGCCATCATGCCACCAAGAACGAAGGACAGCAGTTTGTAGGATTGGACCGGATAGCCGAGCGCCCGCATCCGCCCCTCGTTCTCGCGTATGCCGATAAAGCTATGGCCCAAGGGTGAGGCGACGAGTCGCTTGATGGCCCAGAAGCTGGCAAGAAATACCAGCAAGGCGAAATAATAGGTGTGCAGGGGCGCTGCCATGTCCAGGCCGAAGAAGAACGGCCTCTTGAGACCACCGACCCCGTCGGAGCCACCGGTCACATCGCGCCATTTCACCGCGATGGAAAAGAGCATCTGCGAGAAGGCCAGGGTCAGCATGAAGAAGGACACCCCGCTCACCTTTATGCACAAATAGCCGATCGCCACGGCGCCAACGGTGGCGACCATCACCCCGGCCAGGAGCCCTATCCAGGCGTTCAGTCCGAAGATCGTGTTGAGCAGAATCAGCGTGTAGGCGCCCAGTGAAAAGAAGGCCGCATGCCCGAATGAGAACAGGCCCGTATAGCCGATCAGCAGGTTGAGGCTCATTGCCAGGATGGAGAAGACCAGGATCTCGGTAACGATCCCGCCGACGTAGGTTCCCGCAACCAGAGGCAGGATGGCGAGCGCCACGACGATGATCAACGGGACCATGACGCGCCACAGCTCATTGCGATTCTGGCGCGCCACGCCAACGACGATTTCGCTGTCAGCGGGCATCGCGTATACCGAACAAGCCATTGGGCCGCAGCAGAAGAACGGTCACCATCAGCAGGTAGATGAGGAACATCGCTGAACTGGGAAAATACGCCTTGCCCAGGGTGTCCACTTCGCCGATCAGGATGCTCGATACAAAGGCGCCGCGCAGGCTGCCCATGCCGCCGATGACGACCACGATGAAGGCCGGAATCAGAATATCGATATCCATGCCCGGATAGATGGACATGATCGGACCGGCGATGACGCCGGCAAAGGCGGCCAGCGCCACGCCCAGCGAAAAGACGCCGGTAAATAGACGACCGACGTTGATGCCGAGTCCGACCGCCATCGCCCTGTCGTCAACGCTCGCCCGCACCATCGCACCGATTCGACTGCGATCCAGAAGCAGCCACACCAGCAGGCCCAGGACCAGCCCGACGCCGATCAAGACCAGGCGGTAGAGCGGAAATGCCGCACCGAAGACCTGAATGCCGCCGCCGATCGACTGCGGCAACGCGAGGTTCTGTATGTCCACCCCCCAGATCCACTTCACGACGTCGATGAAGACGAAGGTGAAGCCGAAGGTCAGGATGATCTGATCGAAGTCGGGACGCTTGTAGAGGGGGCGGAAGAATATCCGCTCCATGCCAGCCCCGACAACGCCCGCAACCAGTGGCGCCACCAGCGCTGCAAGCCAGAAATTGCCGGTCCAGGCCACCACCGTGATGCCGATGTACGCGCCGAGCATGTAAAACGAACCGTGTGCCATATTGACCACGTTCATCAGGCCAAAGATCAGCGACAGTCCGGCAGACAGAATGAACAGCAGCATGCTGTAGACAAGGCCGTTCAGCAGATGGGTAATCAGGGATTCCATGCGAGAAAGGGAACTCGAGTCTCCAATTCGGTCCGCGCCCAGGCGAAGTTCGCCGCGCGGGACCGGGATTTGCAGCCTGGCGTCATCCGCTTAGCCGGGTTTGGTCGGAGCATGGACATCCTTGCAGGTGGCGATGACCTTGTTAACGATGCGCCCGTCGAGCTCGACCGCCTCGCGGATGTAGATGGCGGGTCGTAGCGAAGGGCAGCGCCAGCGAAGCGCCGGTGGCTGCCAGGCCGAGAAGAACCTGGCGCCGGCGCGGGGACGCTTCCTTCGGTTCGTGCTGATCCATTGTTGTCTCCACCACAATGACCATTGCGTTGTAGGAAATGCAAACGCTCAGAAGCTTGTTGTTGTATATGGGCCAATCGCGGCAGTACCGCTTCGCCGCAAGCGATGCGACGCACGGCTCATGCCTCTTGCGAATCTACTTCAACTTCGTCTAGCTGACAAGTCAAATCGTCCGGCGTCAAAATCGTCTGGCGGGACTCGCCGGGAGCAGCCGACGCCGCTCCCAGCGCACATCCTCCCCCAGCCTCGGCCAGCTACACCGGCTTGGCCGGAACGCGGACATCCTTGTAAGTGGCGATGACCTTGTTCACGATGCGTCCGTCGCGTTCAACCGCCTCGCGAATGTACATGTTCTGAATCTGCGTATTGGTCGCCGGATCGAAGGCGAACGGGCCGCGCGGCGCGTTGAATTTGACGTTGACCATGGCTTTCGCAAAGCGGTCCTTGTCGGCAAACTCGCCGTTGGTCGCCTTGAGCGTCTCGCCCACCACCTTGGCCGCCGTATAGCCATATTCGCCGTAAAAGTCCGGGTAGGCGTTGTGCTTGGCGCGATAGGCGGCGACGAACTTCTTGTTCTCGGCATTGTCCAGCTGATCGGTCCACGGCGCCGAGGTGATGCCGCCGAGGCAGGACTTGCCCTGACCGGGGATGGTGTCACCCTCGACGATGGCGAATCCGGTCAGCCTGGTCTTCGCCTTCAAGCCGAACTCGTCGTACTGCTTGACGTAGCGCACCGCGTCGGCGCCGAAGAAGAAGTTGAACGACATGGTCGGAGCGATCGAGCGCAGGTCGATCAGATAGGGGCTGTAGTCGGCCGTACCGAGGGGCGCCCAGATCTCCTTGATGATCTTGCCGCCCTTGGCCAGATAGGAAGACTTGAATTCCTTGACCGTGTCGCGGCCACCGGCGAAATCGGCCGCGACGGTGACGATCTCCTTGCCGCCGTTGTCATAGACCCACTCGCCCAGCGGGTGGCAGATCTGTATCGTCGTCGTCGAGCTGCGGAACATATAGGGAATCCCCGCCCAGGCGAGCGAGGTGATGCCGGCACCGGAGACCAGCAGGAAGGTCTTCGTCGTACGCACGTAGTCGAGAATTGCCATCGCAACGTTGCTCAATTGCGGCCCGAATATCATGTCCACCTTGTCGCTCTCGACGAGCTTGCGCAACTTTTGCAGACCCACCTGCGGATTCATCTCGTCGTCTTCGCGCACGACCTCGATCTTGCGACCGGCAACCTGCCAGCCGATCTCGTCGAAATAGAGGTTCATCGCGTTGAAGTTGCTGATGCCCACGGACCCCATCTTCGAGAAGGTATTCAGGACGCCGATCCGAAACGGCGGCTTGCTCTGGGCCAGCGCGCGGGAAGCGCCGAAGGGCAGCGCCAGCGAGGCACCGGCAGCGGCCAGGCCAAGCACCGCCTGGCGCCGGCCCGGGGAGGGATTCTTAGGTTCGTGCTGATTCATTGCTGTCTCCTTGACAATGAGGTCTGCGGGAAATTAGAACGCTTTGAAGCTGGCTTACAAAGGTTCGCTTGCTGCCATCGTCGCTGCAACTGCCTGGCACAGGTCGATATTGTAGTTTCCGTATTGATCGATCCTGAGCAACCAATTCGCGCCTATCGCGTAGCTGGTGTCCGGGCCTTCGACAATCGCCGGGCCATGGATCACCTGGCCCTTAGTCAGAGTATCACGATCGTATATGGGCGTAGCACGCGCCAGTCCGCGCTCCCAATAGACAGGGCGCGTCGTGCGTGGGGTGGGTTGTTGCGCGTGCCGCGGCAGCTTGCTCGCCGCAGGGCTCCAGTGACCGACAGCGGCCGTCGCCACCAAGCGCACGCTCTCTACGGCAGCCCCTCTCGATTCGCCGCCGAGGGCTCGCGCCAGCCCGCCGCGTTTGCGGCCCCCTGCCACAGTGGGAAGTTCCAGGATGTGACTGGCCTTTCCCCGGCGCAAGACGAGCTGGCCGGAAAAGCTGATCTGATCGGGCGCAAAGCCCTCGCCTTGCATGTCCAGTACAGCCTGCTCACGCAGGGAGGCGAGGATGGCCTCGACCTCGTCGACCATCGTGGCGCGCAGCGCGACCGTGCGCAGATAGCTGTGCTGCACGTTGGTCGTCGAACCGCCGAAGGCACTGAACACCGAGCCGAAGGGGAAGGCGACAATCCGCGCAATGCCGGCGCGTGTGGCGATCGCGCAGGCGTGCACCGCGCCGCCGCCGCCGACCGGGAAGAAGGCGACTTGCGCCGCTTGGACGCCCTTGCGCGCGAGCCGCAGGCGCGTTTCCTCGGCCATCGATCCGTCTATGCTTGCGCGGATGTCGTGAGCGGCGTCTTCGACGGAGAGGCCCGGCAGCTGCCGGCAGATCCGCCTTTCAATGGCGCGCCTTGCCGCACCCAGATCGAGCTTCATGCGCCCGCCGAGAAAGCGCTCGGGATCGAGATAACCCAGGACCAGATTCGCATCGGTCACCGTCGGTTCCATACCGCCCTTGCCGTAGCAGGCTGGACCCGGCGCCGAGCCCGCGCTCTGCGGACCAACGCGCAGCACCCCGCCCTCCACCCGGGCAATGCTGCCGCCGCCTGCGCCCAGGGATTCCGTCTCTATCATCGGCATGCCGATGCTGATGTCGTCGAGCGTCGGCGCGTTGTTTGACGGCGCCTGGCCGGCGACGACGATGGCCAGGTCGAAGCTCGTGCCGCCCATGTCGGCCTCGATCACCTTGCGCTCGCCGAGCAGCCTGGCCAGGTAGGCCGCACCCTGGGCCGCTGCCGCGGGGCCGGATTGCAGCGTCTGCAGAGCCACAGTCTTGGCCACGCGCGCGTTGCCGCCGTTGGCGTGCACCACCAGCAGCGGCCGCTGGTAGCCCGCCTCGCGCAGCTTGTCCTCGGCGCGATAGAGCGCGCGCGCCAGGTCACCGTGGACGTAGGCATTGAGTACCGCGGAATTGGTGCGTGCATGATCGTCGGCCACATGCGCGATCTCGGTGCCGAGCTGCAGCGGAACCGAGCGCAGATAATGCACGGGGTAGCGCGCCAGGATGATCTCGCGCACGCGTCGCTCGTTATGCGGGTTGCGCCAGGCGTTGCGAAAGCTGGTCACGATCATGCGCGCCCCGGAAGCGATCAGTGCGCGAACTTTGCCGAGCAAGGCAGCCTCGTCCACCTCGCGCACGACGCGGCCCCGATCGTCCACCTCTTCGGCCACCCCGGCCACCATCTCCGCTGCGAGATAACGGTCGAGGATCGCGGCGCGCGCCGGGCCGTACAGGGAATCCTCGGCACCGGCCGTCACCAGCAGGCCGAGCTTGGGCCCGGCGCGCTGCACCAGCAGATTCGTTCCCACGGTGGTCGACACCCTGACAACCGCGGTTCGGCGCAGGAACTCCGCAAGATCGACGGCGAACGCGACGGATCCGGCAGCCACGCAGTTCATGAAACACTCGGTGATGTCGTGCGGGGTGGTCATCACCTTCTCGGTGCGCACCTCGGCGCCATCGGTGAAGAAGCCGTCGGTAAACGTGCCGCCGATGTCGATGTCGATGCTGTACGCTGCCGTTTCCGCCATGTCCGCTCCTAGTGCTTCAATCTGGCGCCAAAGTCCGCGAGGCGCTCGGGTGCCACCTCGGCGGGCACCTCCCAGGTGGTCGCGACCAGGTGCCCCGCTCCCTTGGCGCGGGGCACCTCGGGGTGCAGCAATGCCTCGGGTGCGATCGCCACGACCCGGGCGTCCTCGGTCCCCGGTGCGACGATGTAGCCGGCCCCGAGCTTCGTGTAGGCCGCCGCAACTGCGGAGCTCATGGCCGCGCGCGATACGACGACGATGGGAACGCCGTAATAGGCTGCGAGGTTGAACAGCGCATCGAAGGCAGCGGCAAGCTCCGGCGTTTGCGGGACCGCTTCCTCGACCAGAACCAGGCCGCCGACGCCGAGCTCACAATAGGCACGGGCCAGGGATACAGATAACGACGCCAGCTTGTCCAAGCGCTGCCGGTCGACTGCAGCGAGCTTGCCCGCGGCCAGCGCCGCCAGCAGCTCTTCAGCAGCTGCCGCGCCGAAAAATCGCCGCAGCAACGTCGCCGGACCGGTCAGGCAGCCGAGGACGCAGGCGTGCTGGCCGGTCGTTTCGCACAACTGGCGGGTAACTGCCAGCACATGGGAAATCGTCGGCGTGGCGACGAACTTGGCCGGATCGGGAAGTTCCAGCGGCAGCACCGACTCGCCGGAGATCTCACCCTGGGCATCGCGCACCAGTTCAACTCCCGTCGCCTCGGCCTCGAGTCCGGTGTCGAACCAGTTCACGCAAGCGTCGGTGGCGAACATCTTCTGTGCAGAAGCGAGGGCGAAAGCGGCGAGCGGCGCATCCTCCAGCGCTTCATCCCAGTTCACCTGCTCCAGGCGCAACGCAAGGCGGAAGACCAGGGGAACGAAGAGGTCTCCGCCGCGCTTGGCCGCAAGGGTTTGAAGGCTGACGCCCATCAGCGATAGAGCCCCCAGAACGGCTTGTCATAGCCGGGCACGCGCGGCTCGGGCCAGGCGCCGTAATACTTCATAATCGCCGCGGGCGGCTTCTTGCGCTGCCATCCCTGGATGAACGCCGCAAAGGGTTTACCCTTGCGCAGCCGCTCGCGCCGCATCGCTGCGCGGCGACGCGCCGTGGCCGCGCCGTCGGCCAGACCGGTCTCCGGGTCGATCACCACACCGTAGATCTTCAACGCAACTTCTGCGGTGATGAGACTCTCCTTGAGATCGGCGAGCACCGCATCGGGCTCGCGCTCCAGCACATCGCCGTAGCCGCCGCCACCGCCCAAACCGAAGCACATCAGGTCGCCCTGGTCGAATGCCTGCACCGCCTGTCCCGAGGCTTCGACGCGATATTCGCCCTTCAGCTTGCGCTCGGTCAGCAGTTCATACTGGCTGATATCTACGTCCTCGCCGCGCTTGATGCGCTCGAACAGGTCGGTTCCCTTGATCACCACCCGCGGGTTGGGCGGGCCGGAATAGCCGCCCATCAGGCCCGGATTCTGGCTCAGCTTGTCGGCGCTGCCCCAGGAGGTCATCGAGCAGCCGGCGTGGCCGCAGGTGGAAATCTCCACCAGCGGCGAGCCGCCGCGGTATTTCCCGTAGCCGTGATAATTCTTCTCGAGCTGCCGCGAGAGGACGAAGTGGGGCAGCCGGGCGTCGATGTCTTCGGTTTCGCCGGCGTCGGTGAACGGTCCCCAATAGAATCCGACGGCGCTCTCGCCGTCGCCATCGATCCGCCCGCCCTGCCCCGAGGCATTGGCGGTCCCGGTGAAATTCGCCGTCTGATAGCCCAGCCGGTTCTCTCCGGCGAAGATCATCAGCATGATGTTGCGCGAATGGGGCGCCTGAACGGCCTCGCGATAGAGGCTGTTGAAGAGCAGCTTCGAACCGAGCACGTGCAGTCCGTTCACCACGCAGGCGGCGATGGAGGTGCCCATGCCGTGCGACAACTCGGCGCTTGCATTGGCGATCGAGGGCCCCTCGACCAGGTAGCGAATCGGCTGCAGCAGGCCGGCGTTGGGGGCCAGCCCGCGGAAGAAGTAGGAGAACATATAGACCGCCGTCGCCGCACGCACCAGGTGCCAGGTGGCGTGCATCGGCCCGAGTCCGTTCTCGGGCGAGACGCCCTGGACGAGGACGGTCATCCCGTCGCCTTCCTTGAACATGGTCACGGGGATACGCGTCAGCCCCAGTTCGCCGCCGAGCTCGTCGTCGTTGAACATCACGGCGCGGAAGATTCCATCGTTGAGTTCGGAGAGGCGCCCGCGCGCCGCCGCCTCCGACTTCATCAGTATGCGCCGCATGCCGCCCACCACCGGTTCGACGCCGCGCCGCTCGATCTCCCGCAGCAGGCGTTTTCTCAGTATGTCGAGCGTCGCCACACGCGACTTGAGATCGGCGGAGAAGACGAAGGGGTTGCGCACCGAACCGGCGAGGAAATCCAGGATGTCCTGGCGCAGGCGAAACTTCTCGCCGATGCGCATCATCGGCACGTGGATGCCTTCCTCGTAACGGGTGCGCGCCTTGGGATTGAAGCCGCCGGGCGAGGGCGAGCCGGAATCGCCCTGGTGCCCGCCGCAGGTGGCCCAGGCCACCAGTTCGCCTTGCCAGAAGACGGGCATCGCCGTGAACATGTCGTAGGTGTGCACGCCGCCGCCCAGCTCGTCGTTGAAGAAATAGATGTCGCCATCGGCGAGTCCGACGGTTGGATCGTTGCGGTAATACTTGTTGACGTACTTGAGCTGGGCGTTGTTGAGCAGCGTATGGAAATAGATGCCGGTCGCCACCGCCACCGGATCGCCCGAAGCCGTAAACAGGGCGCAGTTCATGTCGCCGGTGATGACGCTCTCGGTGATCGAGAGCGCCATGTACACCTCGCGCGCCTCCTCGACGATCGCCGTGAGCTTGTGCGTCAGCAGTTCGCTATCGACGTCGGAGAGCTGCGCCATGCCGCGGCGCTCGATCTCGGTCACCGGCTCGAGTCCGTGCGAGATCAGTTCCGGGTCGCAGCCCGCCCGCCTGGCATAGGCGTCGGTCTCGTAGATCAGCCCCTCGGACAACCTGGCGTGCGCATCAAACAACTTACCCATTCCCGTTCGCTCCCCTGCTGCTGAATTGGCTTGCTAGCCCTTCTCGCCACGCTCGATCCAACCGACGCCCCATTCGTCGGCCCTGAAGCGCCAGCCCGGCGGCGTCACGATTACCGTGTCATCGGATTCGCACAGGACCGGCCCCGCCAGCGCCACGCCCGGGCCAAGGGCGGCGAGTCGATGTACCGGCGTTTCAAGGAAGCCGTGCTGCGGTCCCCAGTAGGCGCGGCGCATCCCGGCGGGCACCGGGTCGCCGCCGGCGGCGGCAGGCATACGGCGCATGACGTGCTTCTCGACCGGTCCGACCGCATTGAGGCGCATCGACACCAGTTCAATCCCGGCCTCCGGATAGACGGCACCGATGCCGTATTTCTCGCCGTAAGCGCTATTGAAGCGATCGCAGATATCGCGCAGGTCGGCGGCGGAATCCAGTTGCAGCTTGGGCGAGCGCACCGGCAGGGTCTGGCGCTGCTGGCCATAGCAAAGGTAGAGGTCGAGTTGCAGTTCGACCGCGTTCATATCGAACCCTTCCTCCTCCATGTCGCGCCGGCCGAAGGACACCAGCGCTTCCACGGCTGCGTTCAGCCGCGGAAGCGAGTCGGCCGGGTAGCTGCCGCCCTTGTGCGAGTAGAAATTGAGCGCGAGCGTCCGCTCGTAGCTCTGCAATATGTCCAGGGTGAGCGTGCTGAAGGCACCGAACACGCTGGAGAAGGGAAAGGTCGCGATGCGGCTGACATCGGCTGTGTCGGCGTAGCCCGTGGCGTGCACCGGCCCGGCACCACCCAAGGCGAATAGCACGAAGTCGCGCGGATCCTGTCCCGAGGTCAGAGCGCAGATGCGGTAGATCTCCTGACCCATGATGCCGTCGACCAGGCACTTGATTCTCCAGGCCGCATCGACCGTGGACAGGCCCAGCGGCTCGGCGATCTTGCTGGCGATCGCCCGCTCTGCACGCTCCGCATCGAGGCGCAACTTGCCGCCGAGAAAATAGCCGGGATCGATGTAGCCGAGCACCACATCGGCATCGGTGACCGTGGGCTCCTCGCCGCCCCTGCCGTAGCAAGCCGGCCCGGGGTTGGAGCCGGCGCTGTCCGGACCCACGCGCAACTCGCCGCTTACGACGCGGGCGATCGAACCGCCGCCGGCGCCGATCGACCAGTGCGCGACGTAGGGCACTTGCACCCGGAAGCGGTCGACGATGGGGTCGTACTCGTAGACGTGGTCGCGTCCTTCCACGACCAGACCTATATCGAAGCTGGTGCCGCCGACATCGGAGACGATGATGTTGCCGACCCCCAGTTGGCGGCCGATGTGATCGGTACCCATGACCGTCGCCGACGGGCTGCTGCCGAGCAGATGCAGCGCCTGGGAGCGCGACAGCGACGACAGTCCGCCGGTGTTCTTGGCCACGAACACCGGCTTCCTGTAGCCTATCTCGCGCAGATCGTCGCTCAGGCGCACGAGGTGGCCCTCGGTGATCTCGCGCAGATAAGCGTCGATGATCACCGTCATGGAACGCCGGTATTCCCCCGCCTTGGGCGAGATGGCGTGCGAAAGGTAGATGGGCATGTGGCCGAGATAGCACTCCGGATACTGCTCGGCGATGATCTCGCCGACGCGCAGCTCGTGCGCCGGATTGACGAAGGAATTGAGCAGCACCACCACGAAGCCGCGCACTCCCTGGCCGACCAGGTACTGGACCTGGGCGCGAACATCCTCGTCGCGCAGCGCGATGACCACGTTGCCGAGATTGTCCAGGCGCTCCTGCAAGCCGACGATGCGCTCCTGCGGGATGATTTGTTCCGGCCGCACCGCGCGCCCGCGGTCGTATTTCTTCTCGGGCGACAGGCCATCGGCCCAGTTGCGCGCCCGTCCCACCATGATCGTGTGTTCGAATCCCTTGGTGGTGATCAGGCCGAGCTTGCTGCCGCGGCGCTCGATCAGCGCGTTGGTGCCGACCGTGGTCGAGTAGGCGATTCCGTCCGCCGCGCGCAGGGCTTCCTCCAGGCCCAAGCCCGCGCGCTCCGCCGCCACCCGCGCCGCGTTCATGAAGCCGACCTTCAGGTCATAGTGGGTGGTATCGGCCTTGCCGCGATGGATCTCGCTCGATTTCATCACCACCACATCGGTGAACGTGCCCCCGACGTCGACGCCTATCCTGATGCTCATCCCGTTCTCCGCGGCGAACGCAGCTTCGCGCCAAGAGCCTTTGCCGGCTGCTTTTGCGCAGCGGCGCCGCGCGCCGCAGGTTTCGCGACCAGCGCCACGCCGTGCCTGGCCTTGAGCTGGTCGATATCGAGTTGGATATCCCAGGTCAGGGGATGGCCGGGCGGCAGGTATTCGTTGTCGATCATGACGGCGCATTGCGGGCAATAGAACTCCACGATGCGCATCCATCTCGGATCGAAGGAGAAATTGAATTCCTTGCTCGGGCCAATCGGGAAGTGGATCTCCTGCGGGTCACGATCGCGTATCAGCGCGCCCAATTTCCACGGTTCGCGTGCCGAGCCCAGATCCGCACCGCAGCGATTGCAGCACCAGCGCTCGTGTTCGAGCTCGATGTCCAGCGTTTCGGTAATGCGGATTAGCGTCAAGTCGATCACCTCCCGAGTATCTTCTGCACTCAGCTTCTGCCCACTGCAAATGTAAGTGAATTCATTTCAATTGACAACAGTGCAGACGGCGACGGTCGATCCGTGACCCGAAAGCACGGCAGCCGCAAACGGCGCTGCCGATTCCGACCGCGGGCCGCAGCAGTTTGCCGACCCGAAGAATGGGCTATACTTGTGCGCAGCCTTACCCATCACAGGCGGCTCTGGCCCCTGGGTCAAAGTCCACCGGCACGCGCTCATCCTGCGCAGCGCGCCTACAACTGACAATTCAAAGGAGTTACCGCCATGAAACGCAACAGCATCACCGTCGGTCTATTGGCCGCAATCGCCCTTGCGGCGCCGCAGGTCCACGCGGCGGATCCGATCAAGATCGGCGTTCCCACTTCCATCACTGGCCCCTATGCGCAGATTGGCGATCAGGCCAAGCGTGGTGTCGAGTTCGCGGTCAAAGAAGTCAACGCCAAGGGCGGCATCGGCGGCCGCACGGTGGAAGCGGTTTTCGGCGACACCGAAGGCAACCCGGAGGCCGGTCGCCGCGCCGCCGAGAAGCTCGTGCTCGGCGGTGCCAAGCTGCTGGTGGGCACCATCTCTTCCGCGGTCGGTCTGGCCATCGGCGGACAGCTCGAACGCTGGGATGCGCTCTACGTCTCATCGATCAACAAGACCAATCGCCTGACCGGGGCGGAATGCAATCCGCGCATGTTCCGCGCCAACCACTCCGATGCCATGGACATGGCGGTGATCGGGCCCTGGCTGAAGAGCCGCAAGGAGAAAGAGTGGGCGATCATCGCCGCCGACTATGCCTGGGGCCACGATTCCGCCGACGGATTTTCCGCCGCCGCCGCAGCGGCCGGCATGACCGTCAAGGGCAAGTTCTTTCCGCCCCTGGGAACCAAGGACTACGCGCCCTTCATCCAGCCGGTCGGCGCGCTCAAGCCCAACGGCATATGGGTGGCGATCTCCGGCCGCGACGCCATGAACCTGATCACCCAGGCGAACCAGTTCGGTTTGTTCAAGTCGTCGTTCCTGGCCGCCCACACCATCGCCGGCGATCAGTCGACCATCACCAGCATCGGCGATGGCGCCGCCGGCATCATCGGCATCGTCAACTACACCTCGACCATAGACACGCCGGGCAACAAGGCCTTCGTCGCCGACTGGGTGAAGGCCTATGGCAAGGACCCGGGAATCTTCGAGGCTCAGACCTACCTCGCCATGAAGGTCCTCTTCGCGGCGATCGCCAAGGCCGGCAGCAGCGAGCCCGCAGCCGTCGCCAAGGCGCTCGAGACGATATCCCTGGACACGCCCTTCTATGGCCAGGTGTCGATGCGCGCCGAGGATCACCAGTTGCGCCTGCCCAATTACATCGGACGCGTGGCGCGTGTGAACGGCGAACTGAAGCCGGTGATCGAACAGAGGATCGAGATCGCCCAGGCGATGCCCCCACCCGCCGCTGAATGCAAGATGAAGCG
>Ga0172380_10002985_pt1 | contig 24493 bp, 22 predicted proteins | sample Leawe162metaG_FD_119747 | JGI IMG/M metagenome (GOLD analysis project Ga0172380, IMG submission 119747) | Leachate microbial communities from a municipal landfill in Southern Ontario, Canada - Leachate well 162 metaG | ecosystem: Engineered > Solid waste > Landfill > Unclassified | place...
GGAGGGCGAACCTCCGTGTGAGCCCATTTATTACGGCTCAGACGGAGCTTCGCCCTCCCTCGCGTTATCGACAGGTCGTCGAACCTCTCCCCTCTCATTTCTTCCCTTACGCGCGGATCTGGGCTGGTGACACGGCATCAGGCGGAATGGGTTGTGCCATTCGCAGCCGCACCGTGCTTCTGGAAAAAATTGAAAGCAAGGAACCAACCTCCCCATGAATAGGAACCGTTTCAACGCCTTGTGCGCCATGCCGCTTCGCGGAATGGCTTTCGCTCTCCCAGCATTCATTTGCTTCCTCACCTTGCTGGCTCTGGGAGGCATGCGCTTTGCAAAAAAAAAAAGCGGCCAGGAAGAATCATTTGTCGGCAAAGTGAATAAGATCGCCCTCACCATCATCATGCCGATTGGGAAATTTGCGATCGAAATAAACAACCTTCAGCTTCTTCAACGAAGGGAAACCACCGTCTTTTTCGCAAAGCCAACTGAATCTTCGCCAGTCAGCCAAGCCGCCAGCTCATGCGTCCACGGATGGAGCGGCTCCGGGTGGCCAGGATGCCATCCTTTCACGCCAAGCCCGATGCCATGCGGGCCGTCGTCGTAAATGCGCAGCGTGTGGTGGACACCGTGCTTTTGCAGGGCTTCGGCGAACAGCAGCGAGTTTTCCACCAGGACCGTTTCATCCGTCCGCGTGTGCCAGAGAAAACAGGGCGGGGTTTGCGGCGTCACATGCAGCTCGTTTGAAAGCAGGACGGCAAGCTCCGGATCGGGATTGTCTCCGAGCAGGTTTTTCCTCGTGCCCTGTTCGACGGCTCCAGGCGCGGTAAAGGTGATGACCGGGTAGCAAAGAATCCCGAAGTCCGGCCGGGAACCGGTGCGCTCCAGCGCAACCCCGGAATCCCGCGCTCCTTCGTCGAAATGGGTGAGCGCATACGAGGCGAGATGGCCGCCCGCCGAGGCGCCCATTACGCCGATGCGATCCAGGCCCCAGGCGGCCGCGTTCAGGCGCAGCGTACGGAGAGCCAGGGTCATGTCATCCGTGATCTCCGGATAGTGGAATCCCGACGACGCCAGCCGGTAACGCAGCACGAACGCAGCAACGCCGCGTTCGTTCAGCCAGAGCGCGAAGTCGCGGCCCTCGTAATCATCCATGCGCTCCCAGTAACCGCCGCCAGGGCAGATGATGACCGCCGCCGCCCCCGGCGAGCCGCTGGACGGCCAAAACGGCACAAGCGATGGCCGGACGGCGGACGGCTCCGGGCATTCCGTGATCGGGAAACCGGGAAAGAACGGGGAGTCGGGACGCGAGTTCATAAGAGAGTACGGAACCAGGAGCAATCATTAGCGTATCTCCCCCTGACCGACAAGGGCTTCCGGAGAGTCCGCCGAATCGAGCCTGCCGGAAACACTCCTCTTCAAGCCGGAACAGTCCGAGCCCGCCCGCGTCGTCTGCCTTGCGCGGACCCCATTTCTGACCACGTAGATTGAATTTACCCCAAATCCCAAAATCTTACAAATCAGCGTCGGGGAATCCCGAGACCGCCACGGTTGCCGCGCGGGGATTGATTGCGGATTTCAAAAGACGCTGTCTTGCAGGGGCGCGGGGGGTGGTGATCGCCGCCGCCCATTCCGCGATGAGAAAGGAGGACAGACGATCAACCTGCTGTCGGAGGTTGTCCAGCGTCGGAGGTTCCCCGGTGGGCAGAGGGGTTCCCTTCCGCCATCGGGCCATCCAGGCTTCCTGCTCCAGACACGAGGCTTCAATCTGCGCGCGGACGAAATGCGAGACCAGAGGTTCCTCGATACCGGCGGCCTCTCCCTGCCGGATGAGTTTCTCCAGGACCGTGACTTCGCGGACGGGATCCCTGACCGGCAGCCCGTCCGTCCATTTGGCCCAGGCAATATCGCGTGCAAGTTCCAATCGCTCGGCCATCAAGCCCACGACTGGTTGACTCTCTTCCGGCAGCGGCGGGGTGGCGCAGGAAGCGAGAAGCAGCGCCAGAAGAGAAATGAGAAGCAGTGCCGGGCTCCTTGCGGATCTCACATGTCTGCGACGGCTCATCGTTCGGACTACTCGGTGGGTGCCATCTTCCGATAGCCGACAAGTTCTTCCTCCGAGAGGGAATCGGGGGGCACCAACTGATAATGCCGTTCGATCATTTCGATGATCCTTGAGTAACGGTTTTCAGACATAGTTTATTTTATCCCCGGCCATTTCAAGACGACGACTTCTTCCCGCAACTGATCCCGCGTGGCGGTGGACAGTCTTGTCCGGAAAAGGTGAATGTCTTCGACGACGTATCCCAAGTCTTCCGCAATGGAAGCAAGAATCGTTCCTGTGCGGATCATCACGCGGAGGTAGGATGCCTGGTCGCCCACGACGTAAGCAAGGCGAGCCCCTTTTCGCAAAAAAGGGCGCAACTCGAAAAGATGGCGTGCCATACCGCCGAAGTAGAGTTTTGTGACCCGCGCATACAGTCTTTCAAACCCGCTGGTTTTGCCCATTTGGATGCGGCGATCTTCGATTTCCCGGGCGATGGTTTGGATTCCCCGATGATTCTTGACCCACTGGTCATCGGCGTCTTCTTTGTAGACCCCTCTTGTATTCGAGCGAAGCATGCTTCGCTTGAGAGCGCGCATCTGTTGTTTGTCACTTGCGAACCCGAGGATCACTGTCTCCAGACGTGTGGTCCGGGTGTAGTCTTTTTCATTCGGGTAGGGAGGTGAGGTGATGACCGCATCGACCGAGGAGGGTTTCAGCAAGCGCTGCATCTGCCTTGAATCCGCATTGTGGATGAGGCAGGAGGTGTTGCGGTGCCTCTTGATCCCCCGCAAATCCCCCACCATTTGCAAGACATTCCCGAGCCATGTGGAGACGACCGGGGCATCTTCTTTTTTTGGGCCCACGCCCACTTCCGGGCCGAAGTGCAGGTTTCCAATGCTGGATACGAGAGATTTTGCCAAGGCCAGCCTGAAATAGTTTCTCCCGGTCCCGCAAAGATCGATCTCCGACAACAGGGCCAGGGTTTTGTGAAGTGGAAGCGGGCTGATCGAATTTAAAAGAAGCAATTTGTGAGCTTCCTCCGGCAGAGAAAGCAAGGGAGGCAGAGGGGAGGTTTCCCGGATCAAATTCGGCTGCGGATCGTCGATGATTCCCTGCCTGTCGAGTTGGGCGAGAACCTTCCCGGCAAGAGCCACGGCGTGGTGTTCGACTTGGTCCGGGTTTTCCCGCCAATCGACTTTGGTGGAACTTGCGAAATGCGACATGGGATGGGCTTCGATCCCCACGCTTGAGATTCCGAGTTTTTTGCATTCCACGGGGGTTGTTCCGGTCCCGCAAAATGGGTCCAGAACGAGATCCCTGGCACCGACTTCGAATTTTTCGAGATACTGGCGAACCAAGTGGGGAGGGTAAGAAAGCACGAACCGATACCAGTTGTGGACGGGATGGTCGGAGGGTTCCAGCTTGTTGAGATCGGCTCCGCGCCTCTCCCGTCGGCCGGTTTTTTCGTCCTGCACGAGCGTGATCATGGCTTTCCTACCGGGTGAGGAGATGTTCCGGTCGCTTGTCCTCCGGCGCGGGCTTGCCCTTGGGGGTGGGGAGAGGAACGGGACGGTCCTGCATGGAGGGGAGGGATTGTTCCGGCTGGGCGGCATTTGGGTCGTAGGCCTGGCCGCCGACGATCAGGACGCTGCCGTCACTGCCTCTGCGGAGTTCTGGGCGGGAGGAAAATTCGTTGTAGGACTTGCGGTCCATGACTTCGCCGTTGAGACCGATCTTGGAATAGATGTAGGCTTTCGGGGCGGCGTTCTGGAGAATGTGAACCCTGTTCTGGGTGTCGAGAAGAACGCTCGGGGCCCCGAAGGACAGGAACCGTCCGAGCTGGTGGGTGCAGTAAACGATCCCCGCCTGTTTGTCCTCGATGCGGATGTAGAGCTGGGTGCTTTGCGAGAGCCGGTGGGAGAGGAGAGAGATTGTGCGGGTGGAGCCGGCCCCGGGGGATCCGTCCGGGACGCCGACCGCCTTCTGCCAGAGCACCTGCCCGTCGGTGACTTCGAAATTGAGTGACGGCGACGCGAAGAACCGGCTGTTTGCCTGGGAGAAGACGTTCGCCTTCAGGCGATAGCCGCCGAATTCGCTGACCGGGAACAGGGGGGTCAGGTTGACGGTTCTGGAAATTTTCTGTTGTGGGCCGAGTTCGACCGGTGCGTTGGAATATTCCCCGTTCACCGGCGCGAGGGGGCGCCCGTCGAGAGTTTCCACCTGCAACCCGAACCACTTGTAATGCCCGCTGTCCGCTAGGGTGAGCTCGTTGCCGGAGAGGTTGGTGATGGTGACGGTGGCGAGAATGGGTTCGTAGGCGATGTAGAGATTTCTCTTCATCGAGATGTCCACCTGCACCTGGGCGTTTGCGGGGAGAGCCGCCAGAAGGAAGGCGGCGAGGAAAAGGGGGAGCCTCATTTTTCGGCGGGCGGGGTGTCGGAGGCGGTGCGGAATCCAAGGGCGTCATCTTGCTGGAGGTCCATCAGTTTGAGCACGCGGCGAGTGACGGAGGGGTCGGCTGTTTTCCAATTTCCGCCACGGATCACCGGCACCTTGCCCGCTTCCGGGCTGTTCTCGATGGTCGCCGTCCATTCCGACACATTTCCCGACGCGCCGACCATTCCGAAAGGGCTCTTGTCCCCGGTTTTTGAGTCCACGGGGTTCCAGCGTTTGAAGTCGTCTTTGTCGCCGCCCTTCTTGGGGTTGGGATCGAGATCTGCCCCGGTGTTCGCGCGGGCGGGATCCTCGTTGTTGCCCCAGGAGAATTTTCGTCCATCGGTTCCCCGGGCGGCCTTTTCCCACTCCATCTCCGTGGGCAGGCGTCGGCCCTTCCATTTGGCGTAGGCGTAGGCATCGAACCAGTCGACTCCGAAGACCGGGGAATTCACATCGAGGGCGGCCTCCTTGTATCGCCCCCACTGTTGTGCACGGTGGTAGTATCCCGGAAACGGGGGGGTGAGTTCCTTCTTGTCGGCCCACTCCACGGGCACATGGGATTTGCCCTTGGTTTGGGAGGGGTGTTCGAATTCGGCGATTTTATCGGGGTTCTTTTCGATGAAATCGAGGAACTGAGCGTATTGGCCGATCGTCACTTCATACTTGTCGATGAAAAATGCCGGGAGGGTTTCCTTCCGTCCGTCCTGATAAACGAATTCCCCGGCCGGCACTTCGACCATTTCATCGAGGTTGCGGACCGTGGCGCTTTTTGGGCGCAGGAAGGCGAAGTAGATGGCCGAGAGGGCGCCTGCGAGAAGAGCGAGGGAAACGAGCGAGTTGATGAGCATCCCGCGCTTCTGGCGTTTTTTGGATTCTTCGACGATGCGGATGGCTGCACGTTCCTGGGCGTCGAGCTTGTAGGCATCGGCGATGTGGGCTTTTGGCTGGTGGGCACCCAGCGTTTGGAGGAAGGCTGCCCAGGAAAGGGGGGCGGCTGCGGGATCGGTGAGGAGCAGCGCCATCTCGCGGGATTTCGGGGTGCCCGAAGGGGGGAGCGCGCCGAGCACAATCTCGCCGACACGGCGCATTTCCACCTGCAGGTCAAATGGCTTCGCGGGCTGGTTCGAGGCGATGTTCGCCACGCGCACGCGGTTCGTGGGGCCGATCAAAAGGGCGTTCTCGGTGAGAAGGTCGTGGTCGATTTTTTCGCGGGCAAAATAGTCCAGCGCTTCGGCGGCGGCTTTGAGAACCGCGAGAGCGGTGGTTTCATCGAGGGTGCCGCCCGATTCGCGGATCTGGCCGACGGAACGGCAGGGGATGTATTCGCAGGAGTAAAAATACACGCCTTCGTTTTCACCGGCCTCATAGACGGCCATGATGACCGGGTTCGTGGCCTTGGCCTTGGCGCTGGCATTCGAAAGGAACCGATCGACGGCAATTTGGTCCGAGGTGAGCGTGGCATCGAGGACGTAGAACCGGACCAGCCTTTCGATGTTCGTCTGGCGGGCACGGTAGACTGGTCCCATGGGCCCTTTCCCGATCCGGGCTTCCACGTGGTAGTTGGCGATCGTCTGCCCGACCAGATGGTCGGGGGGAAGTTCGATTTCCGATCCGAGCGGAGGAGGCGAGGAGGCGCGGGCGGCGACGGCCGGCCTGGGGGCGGCGGCCTTGACGGAGACAGCCTGAGGCGACGGGGAAGTGGGGAGGGATATCGGCTGCGCGTCGGTTTTTGCGGACTGTTTGGGAGACGGCGCGGCGAGGGGAATCGGGGCTACTGCAGCCGGTTTGGGCGAGGCTGCGGCCTTGGGTTGCGGGGAAGCGGGGGCTGCGGTTGGGCGGGGGTGCGCGGCGACGGCAGCGGGTTGTGGGGAAGCGGGGGCTGCGGTTGGGCGGGGGTGCGCGGCGACGGCAGCGGGTTGGGGGGCGACGGCGGCGGCCCTGGGTTGCGGGGAGGCGGGGGCGGCGGTCGGGCGGGGGGGCGGGGCGACGGCGGCCGGTGGGGGCGGGGCGGCGGCCTGGGGTTGGGGGGAGGGGGGGGCAGCGGTCGGGCGGGGGTGCGCGGCGACGGCTTTGGGTTGAGGTGGGGTGGCGACGGCTGTCGGTTGGGGCGTGGCGATGGCGACAGGAGACGGGGACGCGAGTTTGCGCAGTGCCTTGTCCAATGCTTCGGGGGTCAGGGGGGCCTGAAGGAAGCTGTTTCCAGCCATCCTGTCGGTGTAAGCGGAGGCATCGTAGATCGAGGTGAAAATGGTTTTCATCCCCGGCAGGTGAGGTTGGATGGTTTCGCGGAGGGTGAACCCGTCCGCAGGCTGAAGGAAAACCTCCGTGACGAGGATGTCGCACCCTCCATGCCTGTTGATCCATTCCACGGCATCATCGGAGTTGGTCGCCCCTCCGGCCTCCGCCCACCCGAGCGTTTGAAGAGATTGTGCCAGCGCGTCCGCCACCCCGGGCCCACCGTCCACCACCAGTATTTTCATTGAGGTTCCTGTTTGAGGTAAAGCGGGAGAGGGAACTTCTTGGCCAGGTTGCCCGGGTCGGCCCGTGTGTCCTGGAGTTCGCTGTTGTAGTAAATGCCGACGATGTAGCCTGCGAATGTTCTTCCCGGTGATCCGTTCGAGGAGGCGCTGCCGGGGAGGCTGCTGTCCGGAAGGATATAGGTCACATCGAGAACTTCCGGCTCGTTATCCGCCCAGTTGACCGGGGGGCTGATCCATTGGGAGACGACTTTCGATTCCGTCAATTGGATGTCCCCCGCGTCATCCTTTTCGTAGAAGAAGACATGGAGCTTCATCTGGCGGGTGTCCACGGTTGTTCCGGGGCGGGCCTTGATGGCCACACGCAGGACCTTGGTTCCGGGGCTCCCGTCGCGCAGCCTGGCATCCACGATGCCCAGGCTGGATCCCGGCTGGAGGCTGGTTTCATCCCGCAAGTCCGAACCGTTGCGGGATGGGGCATCGTCGATAGCTTGGGGGGCGGCAGGGGTGGATGTCGGGCTGCCCGAGGCGATGCCGCCGAGCTGGGTGAGTTTGCGTTCGGCCTGGGAGCGAAGTTCTGGGGAGAGGCCGGGGAGAGCGGCGACGCGGGCATAGTCGGCTGCAGCGTCGGACGGTTGCTGCATGCTCTCGAGGAGGCGGGCGCGGCGGAGGAGGATGCCGGGATCATCCGGGAGCAGGTCGGCGGCTTCGTTGATTCCTTTGAGGGCGGTTTCAAAATCGCCCACCCGGTAAGCGCGGTCGGAGTCGGCGACGAGACGGCTGATTTTTTGGACGAGCGCGGGGTCCGGTTGCGCGCGTTCGGGCGCGGCGGGATGGCCCGTCTGCGCCGCAGACACGGGGTTTTCCGCCGCCGGTTGGACGCTGGCCACGGTCGCGCTCTCGACGACTTTTTCCCTCAGGATCGGAAGAAAATACCACGCGACCGCGAGGAACTGGAGAATGAGAAAAAACCCCAAGATGCCGACGGCGACAGCGAATGTCGCCCCGATCGGCTGGCGGGGGATGGGAGGGGAGGCTTGCGCAGGCGTTGTCACAAGCTCTGAGGACTACCTGTTTTGAGGAAAAAACAAAGCCCTATTCGCCGGGTTGCTTTTCAATTTTGACGGGGATTTTGAGATTCCGCCCTTCGCGGAGGATGCCGACGGGAACCTCGCGGCCCGGTTCCGTTTCGGCGACCCTGTTGCGGAGGTCCTTCCAATCGACGATGGGGCGCCCGTTATACGTGAGGATGACATCTCCCGGTTTCAATCCCGCGCGGGCGGCCGGGGAGTCTTCCACCGTCGCCTGGACCAGGGCTCCCTTCGAGTCCGGGAGCCCGAGTTGTGCCGCCACAGCCGGCGTGATGGGAAGCATGACGACCCCGAACCACGGGCGGACGACGTGGCCGTAATCCCGGATGTTTTCGAAGATTCTGCGGACGGTGTTTGACGGGATGGCGAAGCCGATGCCGTCGGTGTTTTGCACCACGGCGTTGTTGACGCCGATGATCCGTCCGCTCAGGTCCACGAGCGGGCCGCCCGAATTTCCGGGGTTGATCGGGGCGTCGGTCTGGAAAAATTCGTTCGCCGCCTCGCTCATCATCCGTCGGCCCTTTCCGCTGATGATGCCTTTGGTGACCGTTTCCTGCAGGCCGAAAGGATTCCCGACGGCGATGACCATCTGGCCGGTCTGGACTTCGTCCGAGTCCCCGAATGCCAGAGGCTGGAGATCGCCGCCATCGATCTTGAGAACGGCGACATCCGCGATGCGGTCTGCGCCGACGAACTTCGCCGGGAGCGAGCGCCCGTCGTTGAGGTGGATTTGGACCGCGCCGGCATTTTCGATCACGTGCATGTTCGTGACGATGAAGCCGTCCTTCGAGACGATCGCGCCCGAGCCGAGCTGGGCGGGGGGGCGGGCTCCCGGCCCGGCACCCAGGAGGCCGCGCAGCAGGTTCTTGCGCGGGTCGAGGGAATCCGCCGGGATCGCGTTGATGCTCACCACGGAGGGAAGGACGTTGGCGACAAGCGATGTGAATTCCCGGTCCATTTCCGCGAGGCGGGCTGCGGGCCGGGCTTGTGTCGGCGGGGACTTCTCCTCGGTTACGGGGGCCGGTGCGGCCGTTTTCCAAAGGTAGATGATGCCGACCGCGCAGGCGGCCGCCGCGACAAAAAGAAGGAAGCGCAGAAAGTTCCTCATGGGGGGCTGGCTAGAATGCGGGATCGATTTTCAGCGAGGCCACGACCTTGTCCCGGAGGGCCTCTGCGGCAGTCGGTTCGTCCATCGGGGCCTGCCAGGCGAAGAAATAGAGCGTGCCGGTTTTGTCGTTCGGGAGCGCGATGTTGACGGCGCGCATTTTGCCTTTGTCGCTTTCGAAATGATATTCCGAGCGGAGGGAGGGGAGGCCGTTGATCTCGGCTTTTTGGATTGGGGAGTTCGGGCCGTCGTCCTGGGACATGTCGATGAGGGCTGCGGCATATTGCGAGGGGGATTGGGTGGTGCGCTCCGGGACCTTTGTGGTGACGCTGAGGGTGATGGCCGAGGGGTCCTGTTCTGCGGGGCGGGGGCCTTTTTGCAGGTGGTAGACGAAGACCCCCTCGTCGCTCTCCGTCACCGACGCCCAACCTTCGGGAAGTTGGATGGAAGCTTTGACCTCGGGGAGGGCCTGCTCGTGGAGCGTGATCTCTCCGGCGCTGGCGAGGGTCGCGGCGAGGAGGACAAGGAATGCGGTTCTCATGATTTCGTTTTCGGCGGTTTTTGGGGTTGCTGGAAATCCGGATATTTTTGCCGGAGTTGCGCGAGGGCTTTTTCCGCGTCGAAGCTGTTGTTGGCGCGCTGGTAGGCATCTGCGGCTTTCCGGAGCGCGCGGGGGGTGATCGCCGGATCGTCGAGAAGCACGGCGACGGTCATGTAGGCGCGGGCGGCGGCATCGGTGTTTCCCTGCGCGAGATGGATGTCGCCTTGCAGAAGGCGCGCTTCCGCGTTCAGGCGTCCTTCGGGCTGAAGGAGGAGAACTTCCTCGACGATGGGGGCGGCCGCCGAGGGGTTCTTCAAGCCCAGATGGATTTGGGTGCTTGCCATGAGGCCGCGGGCGCGTGTCGCCGGATCGCGGGCGGTCTCGAGGAATTTGTCGACCGGGCCGCGCGCCTCCTTGAATTTTCCGAGTCGGATTTCCGATTCGCCGAGGTTGATCCAAGCGTCGGGAGTGAGGGCGGCCGGGTTGCTGGCGAGAGGCAGAAGAAGGGCTTCGGCTCTGGCGTAGCTGCCCTCGTCCACGAGGTGGGAGGCCAGCCAGAGGGTGATTTCGGCGGGAAGATTTCCGCCTTTGTAGATCGCCGCCTCACGGGCCACGGATTCCCGGTCTTCCATGTAGTAGTACGAAAGAATGATCCGGAGCGACGCCCTTTCCCCGTATTGGGCGGCGTCCTCCGTGCGGGCGGTTTCCAGCCTGGGGATCGCGGACTTGTAGTCTTTTTGTTCGAACGCCGCCCACCCGAGCCAGAAATTTGCCTGGGCGGCGGCGGCGGTCTTGGGGAAATCGGCGAGAAGTTTTTCGAACGCAGCCGACATTTCGGGGTATTTTTTCAGTTGGCCGAAGATCAGGGCTTTTTGCTGCAGGGCGAGCTCGTGTTCCTTTGTGCCGGGGTATTTGGCGGAGATGGCGTCGAAGTCCTCGACCGCCGAGTCGAAGGCCTTGCTTTCCTGTTTCGAGAGAGCCCTCTGGGCGAGGGCGGTGGCGGCGAGCTTGTGGCCGGGAAATTTCGCGAGGAATTCCGAGTAGGCGGAGGCGGCTGCGGAATGGTCCCCTGTGGCGGCCAGGCACCATGCGAGTTTGTAGAGCGCGTCGGCGCGGAGGTCGTCGGCCAGTTCCCGTGAGAGCAGGCTTTCGTAGACCTTGCCAGCGCCGGAATAGTCCCCCTGCTTGAACAATGTCTCCGCCTTCAGCAGCAGCGCCTGCGTGCGCTCTTTCGGGTTTGTGGTTTTCTCGAGGAACGCGTCCACCTCGGCGGGGAGGTTTTTGTCCTTCAAGGCGTAGAGGCTGACCAGCCGTTGGTAGCGCGCGTCGCCGGAGGGAGCGGAGTCGGGGAAATCTTTGAGGATGCGGTCGTAGATCCGGCGGGCTTCGAGGTTGTTGCCGAGCTGGCGGTAGGAGGCGGCGAGGATCTGGAGGGCTTCCGGGCGGGTTTCCGCAGGAAGTTGCCCGGCTGCCGCAGCCATCTCCACGACGGTTTTGTAGGCTGAAGTCTGGTAGCGAAGGCGCATGGCCCCGATGATGGCGGACGGCTTCCAGTCCCCGCCTTCCGGGTTGTTCACCGCCTTTTCAAACAGGGCGATCGCCCGGTCATTTTGGCCGAGAGCCGATGCCAGTGCCGCCGCCTTCACCGCAGCCTCGGCCGCCATCGCGGTTTTTCCGGATTTCCCCAATTCCTCGTAGGCGGCGAGGGCGGCTTCTTTTTCTCCCCCGCGGGAAGCGATGTCGGCGGACGCCATGAGCGCATGGTCGCGGTAGGGGTTCTTCCCCTCGACCGCCAGCACCGCCTTGTAGGCCTCGAGGGCCTGTTTGTCCTGCTTGAGGTAGTCGAGGCTCCGCGCGGAAAAATACAGTGCCGTGAGGCGCACCTCGCCATCCTTGGATTCGCGCGCGGCGGTTTGGAACTGCGTGTTGGCGGCCTCGTAATTTTTTTCCCCGAAGAGGAATTCCCCGAGGCGGTAGGCACCGGCACCGGCGAATTCGCCCTTCCGAAATTCCATCGCCAGTTTTTCGTATCCCGAACGGGCAGCGGGCATGTTGCCCAGCATGCGGTGGCACTCGGCGAGACGGAACAGGGCGGCATCGCGACCCGATGCCGAGCTCGAGGCGATCAGGGATTTTTCGTATTCCGGGATGGCGAGGTCATACATTTTCCTCGAGTAAAGGCTGTTTGCGAGTTCGAGTTGCTCGCGGGAATGGTCGGATGTCTGGGCGGAGCCCGGGGCGATGCGGATGGTCCCGTTTTCGTCCGGTTGCGGGGCCGGAGGGGGCTCGACGCGGGACGGGGGGCGGAACGGCTGTTCGTCCGGGGCGGGGGAGGCGGCGGGTGCCGGAACTGCGGCGGGGACCTTCACCGGAACGGGCGTGGTGGCTGCCCGCACACCTTCCATCCAGGCCGGATTTTCCGTCGGGGCCGGCGTGTTCACGGGCAATGCCCTGCGGACCTCGGGTTCGCCCGAGACAGGCTGCCCGAAGGCCGCGAGCAGCCCGGCGAAAAACGGAATGGCTGCGAGCGGGGCTCTCATTCGCCTGTAGAGGCCCTTGTGCCAAGGGCCTGTTGAAGTCGCGGTTGGCGCAGCCGCTTCTACAAATCGCCCGTTCGCAGGAGAAAGGTTCATTCCCGACGGTCGGACGAACCCACGCCCAGCAGCGCGATCAACTGGGTGGTGGCCGCCTCCAGATCCGAGATGCGCGCCTGGACGCGTCCCCGGAAAAACGAATAAGCCGCCATGGCGGGAATTCCCACCAGCAGGCCCGCGGCTGTCGTCACAAGGGCTTCCGAGACACCGTGCGCGAGGAGCATGGGCCGCGAGGCGGCGATGTCGCTTGCGACTGCGGTGAACGACTTGATCATTCCCAGCACGGTTCCAAAAAGCCCGAGCATCGGGGCGATCGTGCCGATGTCGGCGAGATAGGTGATCTGCTGGTTCAATGAGCCGGCCAGGCGCATGCCCTCGGCCTGGGCGATTTCGCGGGCTTCAGCGAGGGTTGCGCGAGGGTTTTTGGTCAGGAAATCGAGCGTGCGCTGGACGATGCGGGCGACGGCTTCATTGTGGCGGTTCGAGATTGCCAGGAGCCCGAGGTAATCTTTTTTGCGGATGAGGGCCTCGGCCGTCTGCATGTATCGGGCGGTCGCCACCGCCCCGCGACGCAACGTGACCAGATACACGAGAACCAGCATCACCGCGATGACCGAGAGCGCGGCCAGCGGGATCATCACGTAGCCACCCGACAAGGCGATCTGCCAGAGGCTGGTCTTCATCGGCACGACGACCACTTCCTGGGCAAATGCCGCCGGGGCCGCCAACACGGCCGATGCGCACGCCAAAAGTGGGGAGGTGAAGGATTTCCTCCAACGGACACGGCGTGGGATGCCTCCGGGATTCAGGTGCATAGGAAGGCCAACACAATAATGGTCCCCGCGACTCTTGCAATAGCGGTCTTTTTGCCGGTCAACCCTCGATGGTGTTGATCTCGACCGGTTCGACCTTGATGCCCTGCTCCTCGAGCCACGCGATGGCCTTCTTGATGTCCTCCCGTTCCCCGTCCAGCCCGACGGAAACCAGCCCGATCTCCTCGGTCACGCTCGCCTGCCGGATGTTCGTCACAACCGGAAATGTCTTCGCGAGCTCCCAGAGGACCGGGCGGGTGATCAGGCGGGCCGGAAACATGAGCCAGAGTCGGGTGCTTTGCATGCGGGGACGTTGCCAGACGGTCCTCCGGCAGCCAAGAGAAAAGCCGCCATCCAACGATGAAAACACATATCGCTCCCGAACCTCGCTTTATGTTGTTTGCAGGCACTCATTCTCCTGTTTGCGGCGTCAGGAAACGGGCCACCGGGACGGTCGCCCCACGTCGTCAAATCCCATTCTGGCGGCGGCTATTTTTTCAGGGCCTCGAAGGTGTCGCGGAGCGTCTGGCGGTCGGCGTCCCGGTATTGGGCGGGGAGGTATCGTTTGTCGGAGCAGGCGAGGACGCCGGCGAGTTCCTGAATGGCGAGAAGTTGAGGGTCCAGTGCATCGATGAAGTTTTCGACGGCGGCCACGAAATCCTCCGGCTGGGATTCTCTCCGGGCGAGCACGGCCCGTTCCTGGGCGCGGGTGAGGATCGCGTCGGCGTCGCTTCCTGTGAGCGGCTTGCTGCCGAGCAGCGACACGATTTTTTCCTTCTCCGGTTTGCCGAGCGGAATCCCCTTGGTTGCGGCGATGGTTTCGAACAGGGACAGGACCTCATTGGGCGACTGCGTGGGGAAAAGCGGGATGCAGAGCCCGAACCGGCCCTGGCGTTTCATGTCGATCGCGAGCAGGTCGGGGCGCGAGGTCATGGCGATCCAGATTTCGCGCCCGCGGAGTTCGGAGTCGCCGATATGGGCGGCCAGCGCCGCGAACACGCGCGAGGAGACGCCGCCATCCTCGCCGCCGCTTTCCCGTCCGCCGCCGAAGACCGCGTCCGCCTCATCGACCGTGACGACCAGCGGTCCCAGCGCGCGGATCGTGATCAGGACCTTGGAGAGTTGCTTTTCGGTGTCGCCGACCCATTTCGAACGGAAATTGCCGAGTTCGACGACCGGCAGTCCGCATTCGCTGGCGAAGCAGTCGATCAGGTAGGTTTTTCCCACGCCGATCCGGCCGGGGACAAGGATGCCCCGCTCGAGGACTTCGTTTTTTCCGTTGGCGATCAGCCAGGCGATCTCGGTGAGTTTTTGCTTCGCCGCCGTGTGGTTGGCGACGTTTGCGAGTTTCTTTTTGGGGGACGGTTCCTTGAAGGTGATGAGTCCCTGGCAGTATTCCTCGATCAGCTTCTTTTTGCCCTGGGCAATGGCGGGGCCGCTGACCGGGGTGTTGCTTTCGGCGCATTGGGCCAGGAGGTTCTGGATGCGTCCCAGCGTGAGGCCCGCTGTGCGCCGGGCGATCTCGTCCACGGATAGCGGCCCGCCAGCGGGGATGGCGGCCGCCGCCGGATCGTTGAGAAACGCCGTCCGCTCATCCATGTCGGGGAGATCGATGCGGGTCTGGGCCACGTAGGGGCTTCGGGCGAGAGCGTCGCCGAGGTCGAGAATCGATTCGGCGACGAGAAAGATGCCGACATCCTTGCCGCGGTTTGTGCTCGCAAACTTGAGCAGGGCGACCTCGGCGAGACGTTCCTCGCCGGAGGCCCCGGCATCGGTCGTGTTCGGGACGATTTTTTCTGGGTAATCGATGAGGAGGCTGATCCCCTGTTTCCCGTTCTTCGGGGGCTCGTCGCGCGTCTGGTTGATGAACTGGCGGAGAACCGGCATCAGGTCGCGAAACTCCTTCGGCGGGTCTCCCCCGAACCGGGCGCGGGTCTGCGCGGAGCAGGTGTCGTAATAGACCTCCAGCCACTCCAGAAATTCTTTTTGCATCTCCCGGCTGGCAAAGGTCAGGCCGTCCGCGATGTCATAGAACATCATCATCCGGCGGTCGGGAAAAATGCGGTTGGCGAGAATCGCCTTGAGACTGCCGTAGCCCTTGTTTTCGCCCAGCGGATAAAGGTCGAAGATGTTCCCGTGAAGGATGAAGAGGCTGTGCCCGCGGGCGTTCCAGAGCAGCGCGATCTCGCGCGCCCACTTCGGCCAGTTGGGTTTCGGTTGTGCGGAAGGCGTGGTCACCAAGATGAGGCTGTTCGGAAACAGGTGGTTATGTCAATGCGGCTGTTTTTTTGACCTCCCAATCCTGCCTGCGAAACGACGATGGAAAACCGCTGAAATTCTTACTGCGATTCGCGGGAATGGGTCGTAAGCTTCAAGCCAGCGCATGCCCCGACAACAATCAAAGCCCCTCCAATCTTTTGCGGATTTTAAATATGATGCCGCCAACTGGATCACGCTGGCAACGGGCGAATACTACCCCGACATCCTGAAGGGTGCGTGCGAACTTTATAAACCTGTCCTCGTTCTTTTCGGGCAATTGCTCAAAACCTCGGAATCTTCCACCCGACTGTTCCTCCAGATCAATGAACAGCCAGACGGATGGATGCGCGTTCAGCTCGCCCGCGTCTTCCGTAAATATGTCAGCCCGGAAACTCCTGTCGAAATGCTCAAAAAGAAGACGCAAGCCGCTCAGATTTGCACCGAGTTTGGCAAGGGCTTTCGTCCGATTCAGAAAGTGCAGTCCGCATTCGAAACCCGCCCCATTCCTGACGAGGCGATTTGCGCAATTCTTTGGGAATACAAAGATCGTGGCAAGAAGGGCTATGATTTGACTGAACGATTCTTCTCCTTGTTTCGTTCAAATTTTCCGGAATTGACCATCAAAGGCCCGGAACGGGCAGGCAGAGATATATTACTTGGCGAGGTTTTTGAGAAATACTCAAAACCAGACCGCCCGGTTGACTTCGTCATTTGCGACAAAACCGGGAAAGACATTCTGGCCATCGGCTTGGCCAGATACGATTCCGACCGGGGTGGAGATCAAGAGGATGATCGCACTGGCGGATATCGGAATTGCGCGGATGAAATTTTGAATTACGCCCGGAGGCGAAAGCTTCGCACCAAGGTCATTTTTATCAATGATGGCCCTGGACTTTTGCTGGGCTCGATGTGGGATGACTACGCCCATCTTGAAAGAAGCCGGCCCGGCAAAATTCTGGTTTCAACACTCCGCATGGTGCCGGAGCGCATCACACAGGAGTGGCTTTTGTCGTAGGAGTTTCGCATGGCAACCGGAATTTCAAAAACCAAATGGCAGGGAGCGCCGCACCCCGATTCCGGCAACGGATCGGGTTCTGGAATTACAGGTGTCCGCCTGGCCTACGAAGGCAAGAAAGCTGAAAGCGAAATCCTTCGCACTCCGGCGGCAAAATGCAGGCAGCTTTGGCCGGACAGCAACGGCCTTTCAGCCGTCAACCGGCTTTATTACGGGGACAATCTACCGGTTCTCTCCGCCTTGGCCCAAGATCCGGCTGTCTGCGGGCATGTCCGTCTTGTCTATATTGACCCTCCATACGCGACGAAAAGCGTTTTCCAATCTCGCAACCTGACGGATGCCTACATGGACTTGCTGGAAGGGGCGCATTATCTCGAATTCCTCCGGGAGCGACTGATTTTCATCAGGGAAATTCTGGCGGATGATGGATCGATTTACGTCCATCTCGACGACAATATGGCTTTCCTCGTCAAAGCGGTCATGGATGAGGTTTTTGGGCGTGCGAATTTCCGCAACTGGATTACGCGTAAAAAATGCAACCCCAAAAATTATACGCGGAAAACCTACGGCAACGTCAGCGACTATATTCTCTTTTATTCCAAGACTGACAACTACGTCTGGCATCGCCCCGTGGATCCGTGGACGGAGCAGCACTCCGCAAGGGAGTATCAATATGCGGAGGCAGTTACAGGCCGCCGTTACAAGAAAGTGCCGGTCCATGCTCCGGGAGTCCGAAACGGCGAAACCGGTCGGCCATGGCGCGGCATAGCACCGCCGCCGGGCAAACACTGGCAATACACGCCCCGCACCCTCGACGAAATGGATGCGCGTGGAGAAATCTATTGGTCCCCCACCGGAAATCCCCGCCGGAAAATATATCTCGATCAAAGCGAAGGGGTGCCCGTCCAAGACATCTGGCTGGAATATCGCGACGCGCACAACCAAAACATCGAAGTCTCGGGTTATCCGACCGAGAAGAATCCCGACCTGCTCACTCGCATCATCAATGCCTCCTCAAATGTTGGAGACATGGTGCTGGATTGCTTTTCGGGATCAGGCACGACGTTAAATGTCGCCTCGCAACTGGGACGCCATTGGATTGGGGTGGATAACAGCCATGAAGCCATCAGGGCAACTCTCCGGCGTTTTTCCAAAGGCCTAGAACCTATGGGAGACTTTGCAAGCAAGCTGGAAACCGGCGAAAAGGAAGAACGACCCACAACCCTGTCACTATTCGGGCCAGAGGAAACGGCGGCATCATCGGCAAAGAAGAAAGCCCGGCATCAAGCAATCACCGACTTTTCCCTAATCGCCCGCGAGTCCAAAGAAGGCGACTTATCCGAGGTAATGGAGCATTGGCTGGATTGGCATGGCGAAGGCAATGCCATGCAAGTTGCCGAAAGCCCGGCGGTCTTTGGTCCGGGGAAGCCGAAAAAAACTGCAACCAGAGCCTCACACAGAAAGCGCCCTCGTTAATGTTGTTTCCGATGTCTTGGCACTTTGGAGAAACGGGAAACTGAAAAAGACCCTTGTAAAAACTGGTGCTATGGCCGAGGCGGCGCCTCGCGCACGGCGCATGATTCCGACCCGGTGACGCACGGCTTTATGAAAGAAACATAACGCACGCCTCGAACCATCTCTTCGCGCTATTTCCTGCGCACCCGCTCCCCGATCTTACGCACATCGTAACCGCACTCGGCCGCCTGCTTTTCGCGGATGCGATGAATCTCCCCGATGATGTCGTTCGTGTTCATGTTTTAGAAGGTGGCAGAAGTTCATCCGGACTGCAAATCACCGGGCAGTCCACCATTCTTCCGTCACCTCCTGATGCGCAGCCAGTCGCAAATCCCGGCTACGACGCGCTGTCAGGTAGCTCGGGATGGTGGTTTCGAGATAGAGTTTCGGAAGACTCACGGGGGGATGCGTCAGTTTTTGACAGTGGCGCGGCGGGGTGGGAGAGGCGGCGGGGTGGGGGCGATTTCGCCGTAGCCGATGCGGGCGTTTGTCTGGGGCATGTCCGTCACGAGTTCCTGGTAGCTGCTCATCTGGGAGAGCAGGGCGTTGGTGTCCTGGAGGGTGGCCACGCTGGAGTCGATTTTGACGGTGAGCATGTCGCTGTTGCGGGTGGCGACGGCTTCCGCGCGCAGCAGGCGGATTTGGTGGCCGAGGCGCTCCTCCTCGCTCCGGACAAGCCCGAGGTTGTCGCCGGCGCCGGAGATGGCCTCTTTGCGTTTTTGCAGGACTTCCAGAACCTGCCGCCGCGACGCGATGAATTTTTCCCGGCTGCTGCCCGGTTCGGGATTTTCGGTGGCGAGTTTGTCCACTTCGCCCCGGGACTCGGCGATCTGCGCTTCCAGGTCCTCTCCTTTGCTTTCGTCGAGGAAGCGCTCAATCGCTTCTTCCATCGTCAGCAGTTTGAGAAACGTCCACATCAGCTCATCGAGTTTTCCGAAGAGGGCGTCGTTGCCGACGGTTCCGGCCTCGATCTCCCGGCAGACCGAGGCCAGTTCGTTGTAGCGGGCCTGCCTGTCGTCGCCGAGGGCGGTGCGCATCGCGTCGCGGCTGGCCCTGAATTCTGCGGCCAGAGCCTCTTCCTCCCGCTGCGCGAGCGCCCCGGCTTTCGCGTCCACCTTCTTTTTAAAAAACGTTGAGTCCGGAAGGTAAATCCACGAAAGCGCGTAGGCGGCGATGCCTACCATAAGACCGATGACATTGCCTGCGGCGAGACCGCCTCCGATGGTGCCGACCGCCGTCCAGAGGTGTTCCGGGCTCTTCAGAAATTCCTTATGGTAGTTCAGATGCATGGATTATTTTGCCGCCGCATTTGGCGTCCGGTCTTCGAGCTTCAGCAATAGATACTCGACGTGTTCGCGGAAATCTTTGTCTTTGCGCATGTCCGACAATTTCTTCGCGGGGCGTCCGAATTCCAGTTTTTCCACGATGCGTCCGGGGTTGGCGCTCATGCGGAAGACGCGGTCGCCGAGGTAGACGGCTTCCTCCGCCGAGTGGGTGATGAAGAAAATCGTGGATGCCTGGGCCTCCCAGAGATCGATGAGCAGATCCTGCATCTGGACGCGGATTTTCGGGTCGAGTGCGCCGAACGGTTCGTCCATGAGGACGATGCGGGGTTTGAGGATCAGCGTCGAAGCGATCGCGACGCGCTGCTGCATGCCGCCGGAGAGCTCGTGCGGGTATTTGGATTCCGATCCCTCGAGGCCGATTTTGCCGATCCATTCGCGCGCCCGGGCGAGGCGCTCCCTTTTCTTCATGCCCGCCAGACGCAGGCCGAACGCGATGTTGTCGAGCACGGTCAAATGGGGGAGCAGCGAATACCTCTGGTCGACGACCCCGCGGTCGATGCTCGGGCCTTCGATCGGTTTGCCGAAGGAGACGGTTGTTCCTTCGGATTGGGGAAAATGCGGGGAGAGCCCGGCGATGATTTTGGCGAGAGTCGATTTGCCGCAGCCGGACGTTCCGACGATGGCGACGAGTTCGCCCCTGTCGGGGATGTCGGCCACTTGGAAGGTGATCTTGTCGAGAACCAGCTTGTCCCCGAAGCGTTTGGTCACCTCGCGGAAATCCACGACATCGGGCAGCGGGCGGTCCTTCAGCTCCGGCGGTTGGGGATGGGTCGGGAGCGCGTCCATTAGTCCTTGTTCATGTAAGGGAACAGCCTTCGCCCAACCCTGCGCCAGACTTGGTCGCAGGCGACCGCGATCAGGCAGATCACGATGATGATGGCGTAGGTCGAGGCGGTTTTTCCCCGCCGCTCCGAGATGTTGATCAGGTAGCCCATCCCCTTGTCGCCGTTGACGATTTCCGCGAGGATGATCCAGCCCCAGCCGACGCCGTAAACGCTGCGGAGCGCATTCCAGATGGCGGGGGCGGCCACTGGAAGCATGACATTCGAGACCAGTTGCCACTGGGTCGCCCCCTTCGTCGCGGCGAGGTTCAGGTAGTCGTCCGGCACATCGTCGATGGCGCGTATGACGGCGGGAAGAAGGACGACGAAACACCCGATGAACAGGAAGCCGACCTTCTGGGTTTCCCCGATCCCGAACCAGGCCAGGGAGAGCGGGATGAAGACGACGATCGGGACGTATCCGCCGATCAGCGCGAGCGGGCGGAAGAACGCGGCGATTTTCGGATAGGCCGCCATTTGAATGCCGAGGGGAATGGCGATGATGGCAGCCAGCGCAAAACCGCTCGTGACGCGCCCGAAGGAAATGAGGACGCTCCGCACGAGGGCCTGGTTGTAATGGAGCACCGGGAAGGAGCGGAGCACTTCCATGGGACTCGGGAGGATGATGGGGGAAAGCAGGCGGGACTCGATGGTTTCGCCGTAGGTGGCCGCGATCCATCCCCCCATGACCAGCGCGATGAAGACCAGCGTGAGCGCGCTCCCCGCCTCGAGTCCGGCGTCCTTGCGGACCGGCATCCCGGAGAATTTCCCGACGGCCACGATGACCGCCGCGAAGAGGATGGCGAAGAGGTAAAACCCGAGCATCAGAGTGATGGGGCGGCGGATAGGAGAGGCACCCTCCGGGACGTGGGGCAGCCGTCCCGGCTGCCTTGTTGTGGACAGAACAGCAGGCGGGGCGCCTGCTCCGCAGTGCCATTTGCGGCGGGCATTTATTGCGCTGCGTCTGCCGCGTCGTCGCCCTCCAGGGGATAGACTTTGACCTCGACCCGGCGGTTCAATTTGTTGTGATCCGCGTTCGAGGGATCGGTTGCTCCGGCCACGGGATTGTTCCAGCCGTTGCCGAGCACCTTGAACTTGTTCGGGTCAAAGTGGTATTTTTCCAGGATCGACTTTTTGACGGCGTCGGCCCGTTCGTAGGAGAGCTGGCGGACCATGTCTTCCGGGACGAGGCCCTTGCGGCTGGCATCCGCGTTGCCCTCGATCACGATGTAGGCATTTCCGAACCCGCCCGCCAGCTTGCCGATCTCGTCGAGCAGCTTGGGGATATTCGAGTCGTATTCCGGATCGAGGACGCTGGTGTTCGGTTTGAAGGTCAGGACGACCGAGCGGGTGAGGATCTGGGTGGCCGGGGATTCCGCGTTGGTGAAGTTCATGCCCGGTTTGAAGAGCGGCTGCGAGAGATCCTTGGAATCTTTGAAGTCGATCTTCAGGGCGGCCAGCGCGTTCGGATACTTGACCTGGCTGGCGGGGATGATCGTGTTGATCGCCCCGAGCTGCTGGTAGATCGCGGCCGCCTGATTGTAGACGAACTCAAAATTCGCCGGGTTCATCGGGTCAAAGAAGAAATTTTCATTTTCGCGGTAGTTCGTGAGGTGAGCGTCGCCGGTGGCGATGCCGCCGTCCTTGCCGACCATCAGGCGGCAATCCTCCACGGGGATGCCGTAGGCCTTGGAAAGGATGTCGGCGGCGTTGAGGGGATCCTTGCGGACCATTTCGACGCCTTCGAGGATACCCTTGACCAGTTTTTCCACGAGATCGGGGTGGTCTTTGACGAAATCGTTGCGCACCGCGAAGACGTCGGCGATGCGGCGGTTCGCGCTCTGGGTGCTGACGATGAGGCGGGTGTTGGGATCCATGTCGGAGACCGTGTAGATGTCAGGCGAGAACCCGACAAAGGCGTCCAGGCTTTTGTCCTGGACAAAGAGCTTCGCGGCGGCGGGGGCGTCGGCGGCCCACTTGAAATCGATGTCATCCGGGTCGATCTTCGCGTCCAGGAGCAGGGACATGATGAAAAAGTGGCTCGGGGTGTTCTGGGCCACGACGACTTTCTTTTTCACGCCGTTGACCGCGCGCAGGTCGTTGATATTTTTGACGTTGTTGCGCGCGACGACGCCGTCGCCGCCCGCCGAATAATCGATCTGCATCGGGACGTTCGGGATCGTGCGGCTGTCCTTGCACAATTCCGGGGCGAAGAGCGCGACCATGTCGAGGGTGGACCACATGATCGGCGACTGGCCGCTCGCGTAGAGGTCCCGGTTTTTCACCGGGTCGTCCACCACGGTGAGCTTCACATAAAACCCATATTTGGCGAAGACGCTGTTGTCGTTCGGTTCCAGGCCGCCGTTGGCGACGATGATCGGGGCCCATCCCGGCCAGACGTTGATCGGGAAGAGGATGACCGGCTTCCCATTTTTCGTTTCGAGCTTGTAGCTGCTCGTGCCCTGGACGGGGGGGATGACGCTCTTGCCGACGAGTTCGACGGTCTTGTCGGCAGCGAGCAGCTTGCTGGTGATGGCCTGGATGTCGGCGAGCTTCTTTTCGACGACGTTTTTCTTCTCCTCCGCGCTGGTCGGCGCGCCGCCAGGATTCGTGGAGGGCGCGGGGGGGGCGATTTTATCGCTCCAGCGCCAGATGCCGGTGCCGACGAGGGCGAGGATGAGGATGGTCAGTGCCAGTTTGCCTTTGGTTGTCATGGTGGATTTTTCTTGGTTGGGTTGATTCTTGGTTGGGTTGATCGGGGGGGGGACGGTTCAGCCCTCGGAGATTTTTTGGCGTTCGGTCGGCTTCGGTTCGGCCTCAGTGGTCGCCGGGGCGACCTCGGGATTGGTGAGCGTTCCCTTGGCCTTGAACTGCTCGAACAGGGCGCGTCCGCGGGCACTGCGTTCCTTCTGGGACTGGGCGATATTGGCACCCATTTTTTTTGCGAGGTCCATCGTGGCGGTGAACCTGCCCTGCCCCTTGGCGGCGCGTTCGCGCATGCGTTCCAATGCCTGGCCGGTGTCGGTCATCTGGCGGAGTTGGGCGATCGAGTTCTGGATTTGCTCGGCCCGCTGTTCGAGCATCTTGCTGTTTTTGTTTTGGGCCTGGAGGGTCTTGAACTCGGCCTGGAGGCGTTCGGTTTCCCGCAGGCTGTTGGCGATGACGTCGAGATTCTGCCGGTAAAGCCCCTCGAGCGTGGTCATCTGCTCGGTGTTGATCTGGAGTTCCGAGTTGGCGCGGTCGAGGCGTTCGGCCAGGTCCGCGCCCCGGGCTTCGTCGTTTTCCGCTGCGGCATCCCTGAGCTGCTGGGTGAGGGTCTGGGCGTTGATCTCCCCGTTGTGGATCTGCTGCTTGAGCAGGATGATCGTCGTCTGCAAATCGCCGTTGTCCTTGTTGGCCTTCAGCGCGTTGTCGTTCTGGCGTTTGATGTCCGCCTGGATGTTGGCCTCGTCGATGGCGGCGGTGTGGGTGGCTTCATCGGCCCAGAAACCGATGGCGATCAGGATGCGTTTGAGTGGTGAGAGCAGGAACATGGTGGTGGTTTTACGTGGCGGTTGGGAATCGGATTGCGGTTGGCTGCCGCAGTCATTTCTCTTCCTCTTCGAGGAGGATTTTTTGCGTGAAGATATTCGTGAGCCCTTTCTGGAGTTCGGTCTCGTTGCCGGCGGAGAGGACGACGGCCCCTTTTTTCTTCAAATCGCCGAATTGCGAGGCGCTCGTGTCAAAGGCCACGAAGTAATAGCTGATCGCCGCACCATTCTTTTTGCGGGCGTATTCCGACCCGGCCCGGACGCCCTCGTCGGAGGAAATCCCCTGGTTGTTTTCGCCGTCGGTCAGCACGACGACATGCTTTTTGGCCAGCGGCGAATCGGCGACGAGCCTGGACGCCGCGAGGACAGCGTCCCCGAGCGGGGTTCCTCCGCCCGGCGCGTTGAAGGCGCCGAGCCATTTGCGGAACGGTTCCGGGTTCCAGGCCGCAAAAGGAACCGCGTCCGCCCGGTTGGACGGGCCCGGAAAACAGACGATCCCCGCCTGGACCTTGTTTCCGGATTTGGCATAAGCGTCGATCTTGCCGACGATCTTCCCGAGGGCCTCGCTGGCGATGACGTATTTTTTCTTTTGTCCGCCGTCCGTCGGCACCTTGTCGGACATGCTCCCCGAAGTGTCATAAACAATGGCGATTGCGACCCCGGACTCCCCGTAAGCCGCGACACCGATGGGGGACAGCGCGATCAACAGCAGAAGCAGTGTTTTCACTGCCTCGCTGGTAACGGAATGCAGGCGGGCGGTCAATCTCTCTGAACCTAAATCCGGCAGTTGCCACGGCCAATTCATGAAGCGGAGGAAAAGGAGGGGTGAGAGGCAAAGAGGGCACGGAAGGGGTAGCGGTGGTGGTTTGCGTTCATGGCAGAGAAGAAGTCGGAGGTGGTTTTGTGGTGA
>Ga0172380_10002986_pt1 | contig 24481 bp, 23 predicted proteins | sample Leawe162metaG_FD_119747 | JGI IMG/M metagenome (GOLD analysis project Ga0172380, IMG submission 119747) | Leachate microbial communities from a municipal landfill in Southern Ontario, Canada - Leachate well 162 metaG | ecosystem: Engineered > Solid waste > Landfill > Unclassified | place...
AAGGTTCCCTTGAATTTATGAAATAAATTAAAGGAAAATATTATGGCAAAGAATGACTTGCTAGGCGCTTCTTTATGGGATGCCTACTCAAATAAAGTAACAACTTTGATGAACAATCCAAATCACCAAGGTGAGATAACAGAGGAGGAAGCAGCAGCGCACGGAAACAGACTGATTGTTGCAGATTTCGGTGCTGAGAGCTGCGGAGATGCCGTTCGTCTTTACTGGGAAGTTGACCCAAAAACAGACATAATCGTAAACTCTAAATTTAAAAGTTTTGGATGCGGAACGGCGATAGCGAGTTCTGATATTATGACGGAGCTTTGTATCGGAAAAACTGTCAAAGAAGCAGTAAAAATAACCAATATCGATGTTGAGTTTGCGCTTCGTGACAGCCCGGAAATTCCTGCCGTTCCGCCTCAAAAGATGCACTGCTCCGTTATGGCGTATGATGTTATCAAAAAGGCGGCTTCACTCTACTTGGGCGTGGATGAGGGAAGTTTTGAAGAGGAGATTATCGTTTGTGAGTGTGCACGCGTAAGTTTAAAAACACTTCAAGAGGTTATTAAACTAAACGATTTAACGACAATCGAGCAGATTACAGACTACACAAAAGCAGGTGGTTTTTGTAAAAGCTGTATAAGACCTGGCGGACATGAAAAAAGGGAGTACTATCTAGTGGATATTTTAAGAGACACGCGTCGTGAAATGGATGAAGAGAAGATGAAAGCAGCAGCAGATGCAGGCTCAAAAGGCAGTTTTGAGTCAATGACTCTGGTGCAGCAGATTAAAGCTATTGATGCTCAGATAGATGAGAGTATTCGCCAGTTTCTTATAATGGACGGCGGTGATATGGAAGTAATCGACGTAAAACCGAGTGATGATTACATTGATGTTTATATCAGATATTTGGGTGCATGTAACGGATGTGCAAGTTCTGCAACCGGAACTCTTTACGCAATTGAATCAACTCTAAAAGAGAAACTCTCTAAAAAAATCAGAGTTTTACCAATATAATTCCTACTTTTTGTAGGGGTTATGAAGCGGTGAACTCTTGCCCATATACCTAATATCCAAAACTGCAATCTCGCACTCAAGCCAAATATTAAATTCTTTATAAACGCGTTTTTGCGCCTCTTGTATAAGATAAATCGCCTCATCAAATGTGCCGTTTTCTACGTTTACCAGAAAGTTTGCATGTTGTGTGCTAAACTCCATACCGCCAACTCTATGACCCTTAAGCCCCACCGCCTCTATAAGCCTGCCCGCAAAGTCCCCTTTTGGGTTTTTAAAACAGCTTCCAGCGCTCGGAGTTGAGGGCTGATTTTGGCGCATTTTTTTAAACATCTCCAGCATCTCCTTGTCAAATTCGTGTTCAAGTGCAAATGTAGCCTCTAAAATAGGGCTTTTAATGTCAGTAAATCTATATCCGTACTTTATCTCTCTCTTTTCTAAAAGACCGTCGCATGTTTGTACGGAGATAAGATTGTTAAATATCTCATACTCTTTAAGTCCAGCATTCATAAAAACAAGACCGCCCAAAGTTCCTGGAAGTTGAGAGAGAAATTCAAAGTTGGCGATATTGTTTTTTTTACAAAATGAGGCTATTTTTCCAGATGGCGTGGCAGCGCCGATTTTTAGACTGTTTCCCTCTATTTTTATATAGTCATATTTTTTGCTTAGTTTTAAAAGCAAAGGGGGCTGTGTACCCATCAAAACATTGTTGCATGAGCCGATAATATAGCAATCTTTGTAATCTTGGCCGCAATCTTCGAGTATTGAAACGTCTATATTTCCACCAATTTTTATAGATGAAAATTTAGAGAAATTTATACTTTGTATCTTCATTAATCTACAAATGTCGGCATCATATTAAATATATCGGTTGAGAAATCTATCATAACATTTAACATCCACGGCATGGTTAGAATAATAATGATAACAACACCGATGATTTTAGGGATAAAGCTCAGTGTCATCTCGTTAATCTGAGTTGTCGCTTGAAAGATACTTACGGCAAGACCTATAAACATACCGACCAAAAGCCCTGGAAGTGCCAGCATAAGAGCTACTTTAAATGTCTCAATTCCAAGGGCTATTAGTTTTGCTTCCATTATGAGTTTCTTAGTACTTTATACTCAGTCGGTATCATAAAATCTTCAGCTTTTATGGGGACGTCGTAAAATCCGTGTTTATAGCCTATTTCAAATAGCTTGTTAATCGCTTTATACTGAAGCTCGCTCAGTGCAACAGAGTCATCGTTTGCATAGAGCTCAAGATATTTATCGAGGGTTTGCGCATCAATGCGCACAAGATTTCTCTCTAAGAGCATCTCTGAGAGCTTGTGTTTATGTTCTCTTGCAACGCGAACTGCTTTTGTCAGAGTCGCTTCATACTCTATGGCTTTGTTAAGCGGGATTGAGCGGCTTATAGCCATGCCGCCAAGAGGAAGAGGAAGCTCACAGCCAGCGAGCTCCTGCCAAATACTCCACATCTCCCGTTCAACTTCAAGCTCACTGTCATAAGTCAAAATACTCTCATGAATCAGTACGCCGGCATCAACTCTGCCCTCTAAAACAGCCTCTTCAATCTCTAAAAAATTCATATAAGTAACTCTTGCATCAGGGTAGGCTATACGAAAAAGCATAGCGTTTGTAGTGTGTTCTCCGCTTAGTGCGACTTTAAAATTGCGCTTTAGTTTAACACCTTTTTTTTTGATGATTTTTGGCCCGTAACCGTCGCCAAAACTGACAGCAGTTCGCAAAAGAGCATAATCTTCTCTGATATGCGGATAGAGCGCAAAACTTATAGCGACTATCTCATAGACACCGTTTAGAGCCTTTTCATTTAGCGTTTGGATATCCTCTGCGATATTGTCAAACTTGACATCATTCATATCTACCCAGCCGAATTTAATGGCATAGTACATAAAAATGTCATCAGCATCCGGCGAGTGTGCAATAAGTGTTTTTTTCATAAGAGAGATTTTAACCAAATAAGGATAAAATCCCGATAATTTGTATAGAAAATTTTTATACAAATAATATGACAATTTGCCATATTATTTAACCGAAATGAAAAATTGACATATAATAAGTCTAAATTTACTATAAAGTGAGCCGAAAATGGACGCAAACAAACAAAAATCATTAGACTTAGCTATGAAACAGATTGATAAGGCATTCGGTAAGGGTGCTCTTATGAGACTTGGCGACAAAGAGATTGTTCCTATTGCATCAATAAGTACGGGTTCTTTGGGGCTTGATTTGGCTCTTGGCATAGGCGGCATACCTCAAGGCAGGGTTGTTGAGATTTATGGACCTGAGAGTTCCGGAAAAACTACTTTAGCGCTTCAAATAACTGCAGAATGCCAAAAAGCGGGCGGCGTTTGTGCGTTTATAGATGCTGAGCACGCTCTTGATGTTGGATATGCTAAAAATCTTGGCGTTGATGTAGCTAATCTTCTTGTATCTCAGCCTGATTACGGCGAGCAAGCTTTGGATATTGTTGAAACGATTGCAAGGAGCGGCGCGATAGATTTGATAGTTATCGACTCGGTTGCGGCACTTACTCCAAAGTCTGAGATTGAGGGCGAAATGTCTGACCAAAACGTCGGTGTTCAAGCACGTTTAATGTCAAAAGCTCTTCGTAAACTGACAGGTATTTTGCATAAAATGAACTGTACGGTTATATTTATCAATCAGATTCGTATGAAAATAGGTATGATGGGTTATGGCTCACCTGAGACTACTACTGGCGGAAATGCGCTTAAGTTTTATGCTTCAGTGCGTATAGATGTCAGACGTATAGCTTCATTAAAGCAGGGTGAAAACAATATAGGAAACCGCGTAAAAGCAAAAGTTATAAAAAACAAAGTAGCACCTCCATTCCGTCAGGCTGAGTTTGATATAATGTTTGGCGAAGGAATCTCCAAAGAGGGCGAACTTGTCGATTACGGCGTAAAGCTCGATATTATCGACAAGAGCGGCGCATGGTTCTCTTATGGAGAGACAAAACTAGGTCAGGGACGTGAAAATGTCAAGGCTAAGTTTATTGAAGACCCTATTCTAGCGCAAGAGGTAGAAGAGAAGATTAAGGCGGCTATGGGCATGAGTGATCTTATGACCATGGACACCGTAGATATGGCAGAAGCGGATTTATAATCCGGATTCTGTTAGATAGATAAAAAATTTTAACAGATAAAAAGAGGTAAATAAAAAATGTTTATTGATAATATAAGTGCAATAGAAGTAATGGATTCTCGCGGAAACCCGACGGTAAAAGCAACGGTAGAGCTTAGTGATGGAACTAGAGCAAGTGCTATTGTGCCATCTGGCGCGAGTACGGGCAAGCGTGAAGCATTAGAGCTTCGTGATGGTGGAAGCAGATACATGGGCAAGGGCGTTTTAAAAGCAGTTGAGAATGTAAACTCTCAGATTTCAGATGTTTTAATCGGTTTATCTCCGTTTAATCAGGCTGTAATCGATGCTACTATGAAAGAGCTTGATGGAACAGATAACTATGGCAATCTTGGAGCTAATGCGGTTCTTGGTGTTTCTATGGCTGTTGCGCGCGCTGCTGCACAAAGTCTTGGCATTCCGCTTTATCGCTATCTTGGCGGTGCAAATGCGATGGTTATACCGACACCTATGCTAAATATTATCAATGGCGGCTCACATGCAGACAACTCTGTTGACTTTCAAGAGTATATGATTATGCCTGTCGGCTTTGAAGATTTCGCTACTTCTCTTCAAGCGAGTGCTGAGGTTTACCATAATCTAAAGGCTATTTTAAAAGCTAAAAAACACAATACGGCACTTGGGGACGAGGGTGGTTTCGCACCTGATTTGAGCTCCAACGAAGAGCCTATTCAAATCATTATGCAAGCGATAGAAAAAGCTGGATATAAAGCTGGAGAGCAGATGGCAATTGCACTTGACGTTGCGGCTAGCGAGCTTGTGACTGATGGCGGATACAGACTTGATAGTGAAAACAGAACTGTAACATCTGCGCAGCTTGTTGATTATTATGTTAATTTATGTAGCAAATATCCGATTGTATCTATTGAAGATGGGCTTAGCGAAGATGACTGGGATGGCTGGAAACTACTTACAGAGAAGCTTGGCGATAGAGTTCAGCTTGTCGGAGATGATCTCTTTGTTACAAACGCAAGCATACTTAATGAGGGTATCCAAAAAGGTATTGCTAACTCTATTCTTATCAAGCCAAACCAAATCGGCTCGGTAAGCGAGACAATGCAGACAGTTCGTCTTGCTCAAAGAAACGGCTACAAATGCGTAATGAGTCACCGTTCAGGCGAGAGTGAAGATGCGTTTATTGCAGATTTTGCGGTTGCTCTAAACTGCGGTGAGATTAAAACAGGCTCAACCGCGCGTGGTGAGAGAACAGCTAAATATAACCGCCTACTAGAGATAGAAAACGAAGTGGTTTACGGCGAGTATTTAGGTTCAAAACTTTTTAATTAATAATTATTATGGGCAACGAAGAACTTTACGAGGGGATAGACGATACTCAGAGCTTTACGCAGAGGTATTTAGGTCTATCTTTAACAAAGTTTTTGGTGCTTCTTTTTTTAGTTTTGGCAATCGGTATCTATGTAGGGCTTCTTTTGTACGGCACAAACTCTCTAGAGGTTTACATGGGGCTTCAAGACTACCAAGAGCATCTGCAACAAGAGATAAGCAGGTTGAAAGATGAAAATGCAGAGCTTCAAAGAGAGTATTTTGAGTTAAAAGAGATTTCTGCAAAATAGCATTTAAACTTGATATAATACAGATAAATATAATTAGGGGTAGTTTTGATTAGAGCTTTATTTATATCTACTTTACTGTTATTTACACTATATGCAAGAGAAAATCCATTTTTTCCATCCATGGGCGAAAAAAATATTCCAGTAACAACAAACGAAGATAACTCGCAAACACCCCTTAAAAGAGCAGCAATAACACTTCCTACACAAGCTAGAGTACTTCAAAAAGTTACAATAGAGTTCAAAAATCTTGACGGCTCAATTGAGAACAAAAGTATAGAGCTTGAGAACTCTGTTGATTGGCATCTTCCTATTTTTGTATCGCAAAGTTATTCAGAGACTCTTAGTGTGGCCCAAAAAGAGGCTGCTACGGTGCCGATAACTAAAAAGAAAACTTCACCAAAAACAAAAGAGACAATGTCTGAAAATATTCTCTCAATCCCTTTTTTAAAGATATCTTCATCCTCAAAAAGCCTAAAGTTAACAACTAGCGATGAGGCAATAAGAAATTTCTTAGTTGTAAATCCCCACAGAATCGTTATCGACTTTAAAAAAGATACAGATATAAAAAGTTATGTCAAAAAAGTTGAGGGAAACATCTTTAGAGAGGTTAGAATCGGAAACCATGATGGCTATTACAGAGTGGTTGTAGAGCTAGACGGCCACTACAGATATGACTTTAAAAAAGTTGCTGATGGGTATATGATTGAACTAAAATAAACCTATACATATGGAGACTAACTCCTTTAAAAGGAGTTAGATGGTTGTAAGTTTGTTTGTTCCTAGTACGGTTTTGAGAGATTTTTTTCTTGAGTTATTCATGCTATAAGTAGGTTGATCATACATCGTGACAAAGTGCCAGTTTGTTACTACTTCATTTTCTCTAAAAATTACCTCTGCGAACCCTCTGTCCATGAGATTACAATAAGAGAGATCATCTACAAGAAGCTCAATTGCGGCTTCGAGTTGAATGGATTGTTCTAGTGAAGTGATACCCAAATAATCCTCCATTCCCGGAGAGGTGACGGATGTGGTTGCAAACTCTACGCCCACATGATCTCCCTGCATATCTTTAAGGTCGTTTGCCCAAGCGTTGTGCGTGTCTCCTGCTAAGACGATTAGATTTTTACCGTATGCTTTTGCGGTTGCAAGAATGGTCTCCCTCTCCACAAAATAACCATCCCAAGCATCAAGATTGTAAGCAAGTCCCGTATTTACACGTGCAAGCTCCTCCTGTGTAACTGTCGGATCACCTTGAAGTATGCGTGCTTTGATGGTTGCAAGTTCACCTAAAGAGGTGTTTATCTGTGCCAAAAGAGCATCTTTTTGCTCGCCGCTGACATAATCAAGCTGTGAGATTTGTACAAGAATTTCTGCAGGAAGATTCATGCGACCCATTAATACTTGCTGTCCTAAAACTTGCCAGATTGTATTTGAAGCGGCAAACTCTCCTTGAAGCCATGAAAGTTGCGCACTTCCTAGCATGGTTCTTGTTGAAGAGCCTAAATCTGCCATAAACTGTTCTTGTAAAAAGGAGCCATCCTCTAGAAAATACTCGGCATAATTTAGCTGCTCGTCTCGTCCAAAAACTCTTGTCTCTAGCATATTTAAAGAGAGAAGATTTCCAAAATGAAATGTTCTGTAAATCTCTTTTTTATTGACAATCGGGCGAATCGGAAGCCACTCAAAATATGCTTGAAGTGCCGCTTCGACTCTTGCGTTATAGTCTCCCTCGGTTTCGTCATGGTTCTCGGCACCGTATTCATAAGCATCGTTTGCTATCTCATGGTCATCCCAAACAACAATCATCGGGCATGCTTTATGAATCGTTTGAAGTCCTGCATCAGTGTGGTACAGAGCATATCTTTTTCTATAATCCTCAAGTGTGTAGAGCTCAGTGTCGTTATCACTCGGAAGAACACGGTTGATAGTAACGGCATTTTTTGTTGCATACGCAGGTGTTACTCCATCGGCTTCAAACATACCATACTCGTAAATATAATCTCCTAAGTGAAGCGTAACATCAAGATCTGGGAGTTTTGAAGCCTCCATGTAAGCATTAAAATATCCGTTTGGATAGTTTGCGCATGAAAAAATAGCCATTCTTACCTCTGCAACATCACCGAGGGGAAGTGTTTTCATCGCTCCAACGTCTGAGGTTGTGCCATTGCTCTTAAAACGGTAATAGTAACGCTCTCCCGCTTCTAACTCTTGAACATCAATCTTTGCCGTAAAATCGGTTGTAGCATCTGTTGTTACACTCCCATTGCGAATGATGTTTTTAAATTCGTTATCCGTTGCCACTTCATAATCAACATCTACACTGATTGCATCCGTTGTTGCCCTTGTCCAGATAATCACTCTATCTACTAAAGGGTCTCCGGATGCCACCCCATGGCTAAATGTAACGCTAGCGCCGTTGTCGCTCCCGTTACATCCGCTTAAACCGGTTGAAATTACAAGTGAACATGCGCTAATTGCCGATATTTTTAAAAACTCTCTTCTATTTAAAAAAGCCATTTCTATCTCCTTATCTGTTGATTTCGTAAATTGCTGTTGAACCACTTACTTCATAAGAGATTAAGAGAAGGTTTTTGCCGTTTGGAGAGTCGTTTGCAGGAATAAACTGCATTCCCTCGGCAGATATATCGCCATCATCTTCAGATATGTAGTATTCCACGAGTGTAGGTGCACTCGGGTTCGTGATATCATAAGTTAAAATTGCATTTTGTCTCTCAAGCCCGACAAAAAGGTATGTTTTGCCATTAATCTCTCCTACGGTTAATGCCTCGGGCTCTGCGCCCTTATTGCCGCTTCTTCCATCCATCTCTCCCTCGTCTTGGTTAAAGAGTTCAGGCTGTACAAGGGCTACTTGTTTGGAGATAGAATCGCCGCTATCATAAACGAGATTGCCCTCTGCACTCCAGATACTAAAGCTTCTAGCACCGTAAGCGTAAAGCTTTTCGTACGCACCATCACCGTTTGCATCGCCCATATCAGTAACAACTTTAAGGTCATTCTCCTCTTCATACGCTTGTGCGATAGATGCATCGAGTGTAAGTTTAGAAATCTTCTTCTCATCTACAAAAACATCCTCTTCTTGTGCATCAAGATACTCTCTTCCATCCCCCTCATTTGCAGTTGCAAGGTAAGTTGTCCCTCCGATTTGAAACGATTTGATAGAATCTGGCATGTAGAGCCCAAAAAGTCCGGCGTAAGACTTCATGTTAATAACTCCTTCCTCTTCAATGTCAATAGTGTTGTTAGAATCCGTCTCGTAACTCTTAGCACCAAAAGATTTGACAAGCTCAAGTGTGTTGTTTGTGAGGTTAACCTTTGCTAATGCATTATTCTCTTGAAGTGTCACATAAGCGTAATTACCCTCGACCGCAACATACTCCGGTTCGATATCAAGTGCTTTGTTGTCACTTGGAGTACCGCCAAGACGCACGGGTGTCGCATCTAAAGCCGGTGTTAGAGTAGCGGTAGAGAAGTCGATGTCGACATAGCTTCCATCAGCCACGCTTATCACTCCTATGGAGCCTGCAACATCTACATATATACCGGTTGTTCCATCAGGTTCGCCCTCATTAGCAACAATGACTTTTGTCCCGTCTTCGCTAAATGCTACCATATCCGGAAGATAACCAACTGTTACGGCTTTGTCAAAGTTTCCGTTTGTGTCAAAGAGAACAACTTTGCCCTTCTCTGTAACTTTGTTTGCACTTCCCACAGCTGCTGCAACTTTGCCGTTTTTTACCGCAACACTCTGCACACCTGCACCATAAGCCGACATATCCACAGAAGCAATTTTAAGCGGAGATAGTGGATTTTGTATATTGATGATGTCGATGGCATTTGTCGCACCGTTTGTCACAAACATCTGTTTTGAAGCTTCATCGTAAGCAACAATCTCGCTGCCTCCCTCAGTTTGCGTATTATAAGAAGCTAGTTTTATAAGAACTTGGTTATAGCTCTTAATACAGTGATCTTGGGTTGGAAGTTTTTCTAGCTTTTTGCCCTCTAGTGTGAGATTTTCTGCATAACGTACAAAGCTAAGCGCATAGTCAAGGTAAGTATCGACACCCTCGCCTCTTTCATCTTGCACAGTTTTAAAAGTTGTATAGCCGTCTTTGCCCGCAGCGATGTAGTTGTTTGTTACGATAACATACATGGCAGCTTCATTGATGCTCTCCCAAGTTTCTGTTGTTCTGTTTTTAATCTCTAAATTGGAGATACGACTATTTTGTGCAGCCTCCGTGTTTACGTCATAACGTAGTCCGTATGCGTAAGGAAAAGATCCCGTAGAGCCTCCGTTATCCAAATAGTTAGTAAGAGCATCTTCAAGAACTTGCTTGATTTCGCTTCCATACATATCTATCTCAAAGAGTGTGTTGGCAAACGGTAAGAGCTCATACGCCGTTCCCATGGTGACATTGCCCTCATTGATGGAGATTCTCACACCACCTGCATTTTGAATACAAGCGTCGGCACGGTTACTCAAATCATAAAATGACTTTGCAACGATAGGCGCCATGTCACTTCCCAATTCAAGAATCTTTTGCCCATCTGTCGTACCTGGAATCCTTGTGTGCCCTATAAACTCCTCTGCCTCGCCGATAACAACGCTCTTTTGCGCATCTACTTGGTCTTTGTAGCTTGCGAGTTTTGCTTCGGTTGTGCTATCTTTTTCAACAATGGCAACATTAGGCATGCTGTTTATAAGTGAAGTTATCTCGTTTTTAACCGCATCACTCACTGCCGCATCTTGGTCTTGAGCATCTTTTTGTGTAAATGTATCTCCCAGTAGCAGGGTTGATGCACCGCTACAACTTGTTACAACACCCGCTGCATCAAACTCTACATCCATAGCACCCACGGCGTAAGCATATTGCCACGCATGTCCTATACAGACTCTCTCACCATCTCTATTTTGTGCTTGAAACGGATATGTTGCCTCATGGCTTTGAAGACCGATGGCACTAAAATCTCCCATCAAAGAGTGCGAATCTCCACCTATGACGATATCAACACCGCTAAGTTGCGCTACATACGCTTTGTCATTGTCTAAACCGACATGAGTGAGAAGAACTATCTTGTTCACTCCGGAAGCTTTGAGCTCATCAATGTACTTTTGCGCCGTTGTAACTTCATCATAAAATGTAATGGCACTGCTTGGATTGGAAGAGACCTCTGTTTTTTGCTTAGTGTCAATCCCTACAACACCCACTTTTTGTCCGTTAAACTCTTTAATAAAATATGGTTTCCATTTACCGCTCAAAACAGAATCGCTTTGTGCTTCAACATTTGCCGCTAAGATGTTTTCGATTTGTAAATCATTCAAAAATGTTGCAAGAGCAGCGTCTCCGTCATCAAACTCATGGTTTCCAAGTTCAAGCGCATCCCATGAAATCATGTTTAGCATATCGCTATCGGCTTTTCCTTTAAACAAAGAGTAGTAAAGTGTTCCTTGAAAAGTATCTCCTGCATTGAGCGTGAGCGTATTTGCTTTAGAAGTTTGTAACTCTTTGATTTTTGTTGCCATGCGTGGATACCCACCGATTTGCGCTTTTGTCGTAACTCCATTGATGCTAAGCGATACCGTTTCGCTATCAAGATGTGAGTGTGTGTCATTGACATGGAGGATAGAGAGCGAGAGAGGCTCATTTTGAACCTCTACCGTATCGGCATCATCGTCACCGCCACATCCACTTAGACCAAAAAGAGCCACAAGAGCGGCTGCCATTAAATACGTTTTTCTTATCTTCATACTATCCTCCAAATAAAAGTACGTGATAGTAGTAAAGTAAAATTACGAAAGAAAAACAATACAGCAACGAAACGATTACAATAAAATATTATATTTTTTACCAAAAATTGATAAATACGGTTTTTAGTTGATGGCTGAAATTAGAAATAGAGGTTCAGATAAACTTTTAATGTGTCCTCATTGTAGCTATTTTCAAACAGAGCTCTCTCTTTATAATCATACTTAAATTTTAACTGTACGTTTTGAGAGACTCTAAAGTTTTGCGACAAAGCAAATAGATTTTGATCCTCACCGTTATCGTACCATCTTCTAGTTGCCTCAATGTTTGTGCTCATGTGGTTAAACCTATCAAAAACGAAACCTATTGAGCCGCCGATTGCAGATTTGAACTCGCCATCAAGATAAAACAGCGGGTCGGCCATTATGTAGGTATAGCCAAGCTCATTTCCCCAGCTAAGTCCAACTCCAACGGTGCCAATAAAGTTGGCTGAAGAGCCAAGCGAGTTTCTGTCCCATCCAAACTTTGTTCTCCATGAGAGATTTTCAAAAAACTCTGACCTTTGGGCAAGAGAGACGATGGAGAGAATAGTTGCCTCCTCAACCTCTAAGTCACTTTTAGAGTAGGAGAATTCAAGATTTAAAAACTCTATCTGTGTTCCTCTTAAAAAGCCGTAGTTGCTGTCTTCTAAGTCATGATATGCAGGACGGATACCCAAAAATCCGATTTTTTCTGTATCTCTAACTCCGCCTCCAAGCGATGCTCTTATGGCTTGATGACTTTTTATGGGATTTGGCGGAGTTTTTATCTCAAGCTTTTTGCCTTGTCCGAGCGAGGCTCTTGCTTTTGAGATGGAGTGAAAAAGTTTTAGATACTTCTCTTTTTCTAGTTTCCCTTTACTGAAGTTATACTCAAGCAGCTCGATGGAAGCTTCAAGGATATATTTTTTCTGCTGCGCTTCAATCTCCTGTTTTTCTATAACTTCTGTTACGTTTAGCTCGGAGTTTGATAGCATAATCGGAAGTTTAATATACTCTTTAGCAATAAGCTCTTCATATTTTAAGAGCGTTGTTCTTTTCGAAGGTCTGTAAAAAGTGTTGCTAATTATTCCCTCGGCTTTTGTCGCGTGCGCAGTTTCAAGCGGTATGACCTCGAAGTGAAAATATTTTCTCAAATCTAAACTAGGTCTAGCGGCTTCAATGAACCAGAGCATATTATATGAGCAGTTTTCGGTAAAGAAATAGTAGTAGGAGTGTGTCTCGTTAAGCTCCCAAATATGCCTTACCATCCGAAGAACTTCCTCTTCGCTAAGGGCTAGGTCATACTCCCAAATATCTCTTTGTTCGCTGTCTCTATACTCTTTTAGTTTGTCGTAGTATGGGAGCATGGAATATTTTCCGAAGTAGCCTCCAAAAAGCCCCTTCATAGCAAAAAGAGCACCGTTCTCTTTGTTTGGGTCTGCATCGGCGGCATAATTTACGGCATAAGAGAGAAGCTTAGAATCGTAGCTAGAGTTAATGCGCAAAAACGTGTGCCCAAACATAGAGGCTGGAGAGTTTATATGTGCTGAGGGAAAAACTAGTGTTGCCGATTTTGGATTTAACCGCTTTAGCACCTTGTCATACTCTGTGCAGTTTACATCAGGAAATATTTCAATGCCAAGTTCTTCTTGCAGCCAAGCTTTTCTTGCCGGAAAGCGGCATGCTGTAGAGTTGTCATCAAATCTCTTCTCATTTAAAAGTGCATAGATTGTAGCATCAAGCTCATTTTTTGCATTGGTTTTGCCATCATCTGATAAAAAAAATCTCTCATCGTCAATCTGGCTAACCCCGTCTTCTATATGAAGAAGAATATTCCAATATTTTGAATCAGATAAATTTAGTTCATCCGCTTTTTGTTTATAAAGCTCAGAAGAAGCATTTAAAAAACCAATGAAAAAAATGAGAATAAAAAGAGACTTGTTTAAAATGGATATTTCCTAAGAAGAGAGATTTGCCTAAAACAGACGGGCTTCCCGTCTGTTTGTAGTTACTTATAGAGAAGTTGTAGAGATATTGTCTAAAACATCAGCCATCTTAGCGTTTTGGCTAGTGTAGATGCTATTGTAGTTTGCTTGAAGTGAAGCAGAGAAAGTTGCCTTGTCAGAAATTTCCAAAAGCTCCGCTAGTGTGTCAATGCTCTCACCATGACCTTGTGCAATCTCTTTTGCAAGCTGATCCATATTTGAAGCAACAAACTCCTCAGCTCTCTCATTCATAACAAACTGAGTTTTTTGACAACCCAAAGTTCCTGAAGTAATACCGAATGTCTGGTTGCCAAATATACCGTTTGTAGTAGCTTGAAGAGCCAACATTATTGCTGTTGAGTCATCTTTGATAATCATAGAACCAAGACCACAACCAGTCTGGCTGTTTACATTTGCCATTAGAGACGAGCTTAGAGCGATAACCGCAGCAAGGCTAACTAAAATTTTTTTCATCGAACATTCCTTTAAGTTAAAATCGAGCTATTGTAGGCTTTATTGGCTTAATGAAAAATTAGTTTTTATTTAATTCTTCATCTTTCCAATATTTTGTGCCCTGAACGGTAGCTTGCAGCGCCAAACCGTTTTGTGTTAGCTTATAGAGTCTTATTCCCGGAGCGACTGTTTCGGCGGCATTTATAGCCCCTCCGCTCTCTTCATATTTTGCAGCAGCATCTGCTTGTGCATTTGCTTCCCATCCGGAATTCACAAAAGTGTCATAAACTTTTTTGTTCTCAAAAAGGAAAACGGCTCTGAAATCTTTAATTCCAAGACCAAGACCAACACCGCCTGAAGCCATATTCATGTAAGTATTGATACCTGTTCTGTTATTATGTGCCATTCCTTCCCCACCCTCGGCAGAGAAAAAAACAAGACCAACTCCTACGTTGCTAAATGTCGCATATCCGTAGGAGCGAAGCACCATATCCCTTGCTTCCGGTGCATATTTATAGAGAAGTTGCAGCGTTTCATTGTTTGTTCTTATTCGCTCAACTCTCTCAAGTCTGTTCTCTTCTCTTATCTCTCTTTTACTTTTTCCAGACCAAAATCCTGAAAAAACGACGACTACAAGAAGCAGACCGATAATTAATTTTAAATGTTTCATTGTGTAGACCTTTGGTGGTACTCTAGATTTATGGCAATAATAATATCATAATTTATTAAAATAGATAAAATTGGTAACATAGAGAAAATTTAATCTAAAATGATACTATTACAAAACATAATAGAGCGGCCTGCCGTGATAAAGGATTAACTTGAAAGTTTCAACAATATTTGCAATAGCTCTGAGCGCTTTTGCACTTTTAATGAGCGGATGCGCAAGCAAGAACATGGATGCAAAAAACAGCGGATTTTTTAAAGAGTATGAGAGCTTTGGCACTCCTAACGGTTACAGCGCACAAAAAGCTTCAAAAGATTTTGACATGTCAAAATATAAAACAGTTTTCATCTCTCCTGTTTTAGTAATATCAGCAGTTCCAGAAGCACAACTCACACCTTCGCAAAAAAAGCTTTACAAAGAGATAGCAGAGTATGTGGCAGATGGATACAAAAGAGAGATTACAAAAAACGGCTACATGTTAGTTGATACAAAAGGTGCGGATACGCTTGTTTTGGAGTCGGCGATATCAGCTGTAGAGGTGCATTTTGAAGATGAGAAGTGGAACCAGTTTTCACCAATTGCTATGGATGTGACCGTAAACTCTTATAACTCTTATATGGATGAGAATGTCAGAATTTTGGGCGAAAAGCGCATTATTGATGCGGTTAGCGGCGAGACGATGTTTGAGAGCATGGAGATAATCAAAGATGAAAAAATTATCTTAAGCGGTGAATCTTTGGAGTTTGAAAATATTAAGAGAGCTCTTGATAAGTGGATAGAGCAGGTAAAAGACCGCTTCGCTAAATAGGCTGGGAAAAAAGTGTCGCTTCAGATAGGCTGGAACTACTTTCCATTCGATGAGATAGCAATAGAGAGCGAGACTTTTTGCAACTCTTTAAACGGGCTTCGTATTGTCCAACTCTCAGACTTGCATCTTACAAAAGATGTTGAGGTGGCTTACCTTGAAAATCTTGTAAAAAAAATAAATGCGCTTCATCCCGATATCGTCCTCTTTAGCGGAGATATACTTCAAACTTCAGCGCTACATGTAAAAAAGCAGCTCGGCTGTTTTAGTGAGCTTGAAGCACGCTCCTATTATGTTAGTGGCAATCACGACATCGTATATGGTCCAAAGCATTTAGAAGCGATTATGCAGGAAGCTGGAGTGCTTTGTCTTGACAATAAGATAGCGGAGATTGCGGTGAAGGGCTCTGTTTTGCAGCTTGTGGGGTTAAGTGACAGATTTGGTTTTGTGAGAGGGATAAAGAGACCCATAAAAGAGCTCTTTGGCCGCTTAAATCCAAATCTTTCAACCATACTGCTTACTCATCAGCCAAAAGATATAGTACATGTTGATGGTTTTCGCGTAGATTTGCAGCTTAGCGGACATACTCACGGCGGGCAGATTTACCCTTTTAATATCGTAGTAAAATACTTTCAGCCATATATCTCTGGACTTTACAGACATAAAAACACGCTTTTATATGTCTGCAGAGGGCTTGGATATTGGGGTATTAAGGTAAGATATAGAGTTCCATCGGAAATACCGGTTTTTACTATCAATTAACATATTGGTAGTATAATTTTATTTTAATATTCAAGGAAAAATATGAATAAATTTTTGGCATCCCTTACCCTCAGCGTGGCGATTTTGAGCGCAGCTCCTCTTAAGGTAGACTCTTCTCTTAATGTTTTAGACAGTTTTAAATATGAGACGCCCACAGGTCGAGAGATGAAGATACCAAAAAAGACAAAATTGGTAATAGTAGCCTTTGAAAAAGATACGGGAGCTTTGGTTAACGAGTACTTAAATACGCGAAACCCGTTTTATCTGCCAAAAAACAACTCTGTTTTTATAGCGGACATAAACAAGATGCCATCAGTTATTACGAACATGTTTGCCCTGCCAAAACTTCAAAAGTACAAACATCTTATATACCTGCACTATGGAGAGGAATTTCAAAACACAGTTCCAAACAAAGAGCAAAAAATCACTCTGCTTCGTGTAGATGGTTCAAAAATCAAAGAGATATCTTTTATCTCTAGCGTGTCAGAATTAAAAGCGGCGATTGAGAAGTGATTTCACTAAAAGCACTTAGCAAAAATCCTTTTAAAAGCCTTCTTATATTCTCATCCATTACCATCGCGGTAATGGCAATTTTCCTTATAAGCTCCGTATCTCAGGGCGTAATCGGGATGTATTCGAAGATGATTAAGACTGATGGCGATATAATCATCACACAAAAAGGCATCTCGGACACATTCTTCTCAAACGTAGATATCGCTCTCATCCAAAAGATAGATGCTCTGCAAGACGTCGCTTCAAGCTACGCTATGATAGTGGGCGCCTCTCCTATAGGGCATATTCCGATAGCGGGAATTTACGGCACAACCCAAAACCACATGTCGCACTACAAACTCATTAAAGGCAAATATCCAAAAGCCGGTGAGGTGATTTTGGGTGCGAATTTGGCTAAGCAGTTTGCAACCATAGGCGTAAATATAGGCAACAAGCGCTTTAGAATCTCTGGTGTCTTTAGCAGCGACATAGGCTTTGAAGAGGGCGGCGTGGTTATGAACATAGAGGATGCTGGAGAGCTTTTTAACCGCTCTACCTCTTTTATTTTGGTCACTTCCGCTTCGCCAAACGCTACTGAGTATATCGTAAAAAAAATTGCCGAGCTCTCTGATGAAGTTGAGGTAAAGACTACGCAAAATTTTGTAAAAGAGTACAACCAGTTTAAAATCATCGAAAACTCCTCTCTTGTTATCTCAACGCTCGCTTTTGCTATGGGTCTTATGGGAATCGCCTCTGTTATGAGCATGATTGTAAACTCTCGCAAAGAGGAGTTCGGGATTATGCGCGCTCTGGGCAAGAGCCGTCTTTTTATCATTAAAAATCTATTTTTTGAAACGCTTATCATGAGCATTTCGGCTTATCTTTTTGCACTAATTTTGAGTCTCGGTATTTTGGCGATGCTGCCGCACATTGAGATGCTTCAAGGCTATGTAAACGGCACTCTCTCGCTCTCAACTGCTCTGTATGTTTTTGCTTCAACAATTTTTATGGCTCTTTTTGGCTCGCTGATACCGGCATGGATTGCCTCTAAAACAGATCCTATACTTCTGATAAATCAAGGATGTGCATGATAAAAGTATCTAACATCTCTCACTTTTACGGCGCGGAGCAGGTTCTCTTCGACCTCTCTTTTGAGATTAAAAGTGGCGAATTTCTATTTTTAAGCGGAGAGAGCGGAAGCGGAAAGTCGACTCTCCTCTCTATCCTCTCAACTCTGCTAAAACCATCAAACGGAGAGCTTTTGATAGATGGCGAGTCGGTCGAGAAAATAAAAAATATAGACTATTTCCGCCAAAGTAAGATAGGGTTTGTTTTTCAGTTTCACTACCTTATAAACTATCTAAATATCTATGAAAACATTGCACTTGCCGCACTCGAAGATAAAAAACAAAATATAGACAAAATACTTGGTGAGCTAGGTATTTTAGAACTCGCAGCGCGTTATCCAAACGAGATATCGGGAGGGCAGAGACAGCGCGTGGCACTTGCCCGCGCTCTAGTAAATGAGCCAAAAATCATATTTGCCGATGAGCCAACAGGAAGTCTGGACTCAAAAAACTCTCAAATAGTTTACGGACTCTTGGCAGAAGCTGTAAAAAATGGCACGACCGTAGTGGTCGCATCTCATGATATGCAGATAGAGAACTACGCAACTCATACAATCAGGTTAAAAGATGGACAAATTTTATAAATTAATAGAACAAATCATGCCTGTTTGGGCTTTTATATTTTTAGGCTCAGTTGCAGCCGGCGTCATATATGCAGCGCAGATGTTGGGGTTTTCCTATCTGGACAACACACTTTTAAATGCTCCTACTGCCCGCTCGCTCCATATTACGCTGATGCTATACGGTCCCATTATGCTCGCTCTCTCCCTGCTTCCATTTGCGCTTTTTGCAAAAGAGAAGCTTGATTTAAGCGACGCGGTAGAGCCGCTAAAGAACTATTTTTTGCTCTGGCATCTCTTTTTATTTATGGCGCTTGTCTCTATCTCATTGGGAGTTCAACGCGGTCTGCCGTTTTATGACTTTGCGTATGAGCTCAATTTTATACTTGCGGCTTCTGGTATTTTTTATATTATTGCAATTTTTAAAACAATAAAACAGTATAAGGTTACGCCTCTTTGGGTAAAAGTTTCAAAAGCACTTCTTTTTGCCGCACCTTTGGCGCTTATTGTTTTAATGAACCCGACTTACGGACAGGTTGAAAAAACACTTATAGGACCTCACGGAGATAATACTCTGGGTATGAGTTTTACGCTTATTCCTCTTTTTTACCTTATGATAAAACTGCATGCAAAAGAGAACTTTGTTGCAAAATGGCATATTTTCTGGGTAGTTCCGCTTGTCGGATATGCTCTTTCCGTTGCAACGCGTATATTTAGAGGAGAACTTTCATACGGTGAAGAATGGGTTTATCAGTGGCTGACTTTTGCTTACGCTCCTCTTTTGATTAAGTGGTGCAGTGATGCTAAAATTGCTCTCAAATCTACGCCCTATTTAGTTATCTCTATCTGGGCGTTTTTGTTTGTCATGATTCAGGGAAATATACTCTTTATACCAGAAATCCGCTGGCCGTTTCATAGAAACGATTTGATAGTCGCACATGCGCACGTAGCTATCGGACTTGGGATATTTTTTATGTCGCTAAGCATCATAAAATATTTTTACAAGCTGCCTGATAAGCTTATGCACTTTTGGCTCTATGTTATCGGAATTATTTTTGTATCACTCACGCTTGCGGGTTTTGATGAGGCGGCTATTTTTGCAGTTGATGTAGTTACTATGTGGCAAATTCGCCTCTTTGGCGGTATTTTAGCGGTTGCGGGCATTGTCTATTTTATTGTTAAAAAAATGAAATTTTCAAAACCCTCTATGTTGCAGCTCTACCATTTAAACGGGTTTTTGTCGGATGGTTTGGGTGCGTTGATACTCTTTTTATCAGCTCCGATGCTGTTTGAGTTTTTAGGTTTTTATTTTTCACCTTACTACTATCTTGTATTTGGTTTTATGGGCTTTGTCGGAATTTTGCATCTTATTGGAATAACCAAAGAGGCGCATCTTTTTGCATATTTTACCTCAATTGCGCGCCTTATTACGGGTAGCGTTTTTTTATCTCTTTTCTATCTTGGGACGATAGACGCGCTGGGGCTTCTTGTAGGTTTTTACGATATCTCGTACGCTCTTTTATATCTTATCTTTAGAAGCCGTCTATGATTAACTCAATTGCGCTTGTTTTGCTTCTTGGATTTGAGCTTTGTTACTATCTTTTGATAGTCCAAACCGGCGTTGTTGGGCACTACAACTCTGACATAATAACGCTCTTTCCTATGTTTGTGGGCGGTGTTTTAGGAACTATATTAGGCGGTTTTTCTTGGGGCAGAGTAGAGAATCCGCTGCATAAGATAATGATTGCTTTATCCTTGCAGCTGTTACTATCTTTTTCTTATCCAAACTACAATATTTTTACTCTACTGCTTTTAGGTTTGGCAGTCGGCGTTATGGCTCCGCTTGGTATCTATCTCTTTAAAGCAAAACAGCGCAAAGAGCTCCTTTTGGCTCTTGCGATAGCGTATACAATCGGTACATATTTTTTTACCTATGACCATGATAGCAGGATATATATGGCGGTTGCTTTTACCTCAATCGCGCTTCTTAGCGCGTTTGTTCTAAGAAACTACGTGGTAGAGACTGAGGCTAAAGAGGTTTCACACCCATACCTTCAATATCTGCCTCTGATGTTGTGGATATTTTTGGACTCAAATCTTTTTGAAACTCTCTCAAGACATTCAAACATAGATATCTGGTCGGAATACACTTTTACAATCATTGTATTTCACCTCTTGGGGCTAATCGGCGCATATTTTATTAACATGTCAAAAATAAAAAAGCATCTTTTTATAGCACTTATTTTTGTACTTAGCTACGCGCTTTCTTATTTTGAAGAGCCGCTGCTTCTTGCAATGATCTACCCTTTTACCATCTCATACTACAACGTTGTGGTCTTTACGACGCTGAGCAAAGAGATGAACGTAAGAAAGCTTGCGGTTATGATGATTTTTGTCGGCTGGATAGCATCCGGTTTAGGGTTGGGTGTTGCACTCCTTGGGGTTATGCACTAAAGCCAGAAATGTGTTAAAATAACACCCAATTTAAATAAAGGATTTATAATGAAAAAGATATTAGTAGGATTGCTTTTGGCTCTTCCTCTTTTTGCGATTAATTTAGAGTTAAAGAGCGGTTCTGTTGCGGCTCATACCGAGATGCTTATGGACAGCACGATTGACCCGATAAACAACTCGCTTCAAGCCGACATAAGCATAGATAACAATGACATTACAACCATCAAAGGCAAATTTTGGGTCGAGATGACTCTTTTTAAAAGCGACAAGAGCGACAGAGACGAGAGTATGTACAAAGAGATTCAAACAGATAAGTTTAAGTCTGCCACATATACAATTAAGAGCATTACAAAAGTTGAGGGTAAAGATAGCTACATGATAGACGGCACGCTCAATTTTTTAGGAAAAGAGAAGCCGCTTAGCGCAAAGGCAAAGATAACTACCATAGATGGAAGCCTTGCGATAGAGGCTAAAAGCATGATACTTATGAGCGATTATGGCGTAAAGATGCCGTGTATGATGTTTATGTGCGTTCGCGACCAAGTGGATCTTCTAGTAAAAGCGGCTTTCTAAATTTCTATATGTAGAAAAACCGAGGCAGAAAAAAGGTAGATATGAACAAGTTAGAAGAGTATTTAAGCGCCCATGATTTAAGCGAGATTCACCCATCTGATATTGCAAAAATATTAAAACAGCTTGATAACGATGCATTTGCCGTGGCTCTGAAACTTGTACCAAAAGATCTTATCGGTGACGTTGCTCTTGCACTCCCCGATCGATATTTTGACGATGTCGTAGAAAACCTGAGCATAGATGAGCTGAGCCATGCGGTGGCAGAGCTTGAATCTGATGATCAGGTAGACTTCTTGCACGGTCTTGAAGAGATTGATGAGAGCATAGCTTCACAAGTCTTTGACACTCTTGACGATGATGACAAAAAAGAGATTATAAAGCTTCAAACCTACAACGACAACGAAGCGGGTGCATATATGCAGCTCGAGTTATTTACGGCAGAGAAGAATGAGATAGTACATGACGTAATCAGAAGATTTGCGGATCTTAGAAAAGCAAAGACCATTGAGAATATACAGAATCTTTTTATAACAAGCAGCGATAAAAAGCTTCTCTATGCAATCGGCTTGGATGATCTGCTTATCTTTGACTTCAACAAGACGCTCATAGAAAACATAGAGCTAAGCGAAGAGAGTTTTGAACCAAAAAAGGCGCAGGACAGAGAAAATATTAGAGATGTCGTGCACTACTTTGAGGAGTATGACCTCTCAGTTATGCCGATAGTAAACGCGTACGGAATTTTGTTGGGGCGTATAACCTCGGATGATATATACGACATTATCAACGAACATGCAACAGAACAGATGTATCATCTTGCAGGTCTTGATGATGATGCCGAGGAGTATGACGAAATTTATAAAGCCGGCAAAAAAAGAGCCTCTTGGCTTGGGATAAATCTCTTTACGGCGATATTTGCCTCTTTGGTAATCGGGCTTTTTGCAGACACGATGCAGAGCATTATCGCTCTTGCGGTTTTGATGCCCATTGTTGCTTCGATGGGCGGAAATGCGGGAACTCAGAGTTTGACGGTAGTTGTAAGACAGCTCGCACTTGGAGATATCTCTCAGGGCGATGCTATGAGGATTATAAAAAAAGAGGTCTTTATCTCGCTTATGAATGGTGTTTTATTTGCCGTAATTATGGGTGTAGTGGCTGCGATATGGTTTGATATGAAAATGCTCGGCGTAGTAATCGCGCTGAGTATGGTTATAAACCTTTTTATGGCTGGGCTTTTTGGCGCGGCGATACCGCTTTTTTTAAAGAAGATGGATGTGGATCCTGCGATAGGCAGCAGCGTGATACTCACGACTGTCACGGACGTTGTAGGATTTTTTAGCTTTTTAGCCCTTGCAAAATATATGCTACTCTAGTAATTGAAGTCTCTGATTAAATCAGGATTAGATTGCCGCACCTCTTGCAGAGGCTCGCAATGACCGTCATTGCGAGGAGTTTACGACGAAGCAATCTATGTTTGTTCAGAAAGTTCAATTATATAACTTTTACATCCCTGGAATGCGGGGGATTTTGCCAAGCTTTGAGAGTCTGAAATATTTTCCCCACCCCTTTTTCAGCCAGTGTCCTAGCAGGGGGAGCCAAATCATAAAAGCTTTTGAATCATCCCTGTAAACTACCGTAGCTCCGTCTCCGCTGTCCATAACGCAAAGAATGTTTATATGCTCTGCATAACCTTTAAACTCTGATTTACCATTATCTTTTTGCACAATATTATACGCCGTGTTTCTTGCCATAACCTCGGCAATGTGTCCCTGTTTTGCTCTCCACTCAGCTCCACTTAATGCAGCTATATCGCCTATTGCGTATATATTGCTTGGAGCATCTGAGCCCTCCAGTGTTACGCGGCAAAAGTCGTCAATTATTACAAAACCGGCTTCATTTTTTGGCAAATCTGATTTTTTTACAACCTCATGTCCATCTCCTGCGGGTATAAACATGATTAAATCAGACTCAATTTTTGACTCATCCTCAAAAATTATCGCACCTGATTCAAACTGTTTTATTTTCTTTCCCAGTTGCTGTTTGATATTCATTTTTTCAAACATAGCTTTGAGTTTTTTTAGAGCTTTTGACCCCATTCTTTTTCCGGGTTCAGCCATTGGCGCGAAAAATGTGAGCTCAAAATTATCTCTGATGCCCTTTTTCTTTAACATGTTGTGAACATTAAAAAGCACCTCAAACGCCGGACCGCCGCGAACAGCGGAGGTGTCTCTCGGATTGCTTCCAAAACCAAAGGAGATTTTACCGCTCCCATTTTTTACAAGCTCCTCAATCTTCTCTCTCATAAGCACCGCTTCACTAGGCTCACCGCAAATAGAGAGTGTTTTTTCTCTTCCCGCATGTTTTGTTTTAGAACTTCCCATGGCCAAAATAACATGAGAGTAGCCCTCTAAGACTTTTTTGCTTTTTAACATGTAGCTGTTGTTTTTTGCATCTATCGCTTCGACTTCATCTATGATAAGATTAAATCCATGAACTTTTTTTAGCTTATTTAAGTCGATGCAAGCGTCTGAAAAAGAGATCTCTTGTGTTGGTATCCAGATTGATGTAGGGTAGATATAGAGGTACTCCCTATTGCTAAGCAGAGTTACGTCGTAAGCCGCTTTTCTCAAATATATAGCCGCTTCGAGTCCGGCAAATCCGCCGCCCAAAATAAGAACACTTTTCACAAAACTACCTTCTATAAACTTATATGATAAGAGATATTACTGTAGATGATGTTAAAATTGTGTTAAATTTCTATACTCTTTGCAATAATTAAGCATCTTAATTTATGTCAATTTTTCTAAAGCGCTATGATGTATAATAAGATATCAATTTTTCAAGGATATAAATGTTTAAGTATTTAATGATTGGATTTTTAGCAGTTTTTGGCTTGGAGGCTAGCACAGAGGAGGCATTAAAAGCCTTTAAAAACAGAGATTATAAGACGGCTTTTAAATTATATGAGAAGAGTGCGCTTGATGGGGACAGCAAGGCACAAAGTGCGCTTAGTTATCTCTACTCAAACGGACTTGGAACAGAGAAAGA
>Ga0172380_10002987_pt1 | contig 24462 bp, 25 predicted proteins | sample Leawe162metaG_FD_119747 | JGI IMG/M metagenome (GOLD analysis project Ga0172380, IMG submission 119747) | Leachate microbial communities from a municipal landfill in Southern Ontario, Canada - Leachate well 162 metaG | ecosystem: Engineered > Solid waste > Landfill > Unclassified | place...
GGTGTCACACCCGATTACATTCCGAACTCGGAAGTTAAGCCCATCTACGCCGATGATACTCTTTAGGGGAAAGTAGGTTGTCGCCAGAACAAAGTGTTTAACTAAAATAAAAACTACTCCATTTTTAATGGAGTAGTTTTTATTTTATTGACTTTTATGAGAATTACTATAGTATAGTGGAAAAGATATTTAATAATCAACACTATGTCAACAGAAAAAACTGAAGAAAAGATAAGAGTCACCTCGCATGGAGGCCGTGAGGGAAGCATCTCTTTAAGTGGATTTAGTAAAGAAAATTTGGAAAAAATGCTAGCGGCTATGAATGTGGGTGCGTATTACGTACGAGTAAAAGATGGAAAGTTAGAATCAACACCTATCTGGGAAAAACTCCCTTCTCCTACAGAAGATAAGGAAATGTTACCATTTTGGAGAAAGCATTCTGGTCCTACTCAGGTAGTCCTTTTTGATGAGTATCAGCATTCGAAGGAAAAGGGGCACTCTCCATCAATTACGATTCAAAGCCTTTGTGGGTATTATTATACGCCAGAAAGTTACAAAGAAAACGCTGAGAATCTTGAATCTTATGGATTTGAGTGTTTGCGTTCACGCAGGGGAGGTGATGCGAGGTATTCGGAAATATGGCGTCTCTCTGGACTCTGGGCGGCAAAAGGAGATTTAGCCTTCGAGTTAAAGTATGCCAAAGATGATAATGAAAAAGAATTATCTTTGGCCTTGGAGTTTTTAAGACGTAGAGTTGTATTTGGAACACTTGATGTTTCAAGTCAAAGATTATGTCAGGTTCCTCCTGGGGCTGAAGATTTTTAAAATACTTCAGAAATTAAATTATCACCCCATTTACAAAAGCCACGATTTAGTACTGTTGGTTGGAGTAATTTTTTTAACTAAATAAAAATACCCATAGAAATATGGGTATTTTTTGTTGGTTTGACTCTGTGACACGAAAGGAATACAATGTAAAGAGATATTACTATAATTTTTTTAAGTATAATCATTTTATGAATGAAGAAGAAATCAAGGCAATCAGTGCAAAAATTGCTGACAATACAGCAACGAACGAAGAGGTCGCGAAATTTTTAGAAGTAGTTAATACAGTCTTTTCAAATCTCAAAAAAGATGTTGAAGGGATCACAGAATAATATGCCAATGGAAACAATGTTTGAAAAAAAATCAGATACACAGGAAGTTATTACTAGTACGGAAAAAATAGTATCAGAGGGTGCAGAGATTGAAAATATTCTTACTACTACTCCCGATGGTGATGTGAAAAGCAAGAGAGCTCTCGTTGTCGGAAAGTTTTTGTCAGCTGCTGCAGGAGCGACACTCGGTGCGTATCATCTCTCTGAAAAGTTTCAGTCTACCTTGAATGAGCAAATCCAAGCACTTCAAAGTATCAACTGGGATTCACAAGAAGTTGTACGAAATACAAGTTTGGCTGCAGGTGGAATCGTCGTCGCTGGGGTTGCTGTTGCAATTATGAAAATGAAACGTGCATACGAAAAATCTCAAGAAGATAATTTAGCATAATAGTTTTGTTCTTGTCTCGCAAAATACCGCTCCACATTGGGGCGGTATTTTGGTTGCAACCCTACTAGGTATAGATTATACTTTACGTATGAATTTTTCTTCTATTTTTGAAAAAAAGCCTGATTCTATTAAAGAAAAAAAAGAGTTATTTGGTGAGGTCTCTGCTAGAGAAAATAATGAAAAAGACCTGAAATCTAAGCAGTTTTTCCATACGATCAGTGCTTCTTTTGTTCGGTATATAACAAGATCTTTGACTGATAGTATTGGGAGAGTGAGTCATGAAATAAAACCCCTTTCAATACCTGGTTCAAAAAATATGAAATCTAGAGAAGATTTTAAAATGATACCAGTAGAAGAAGGGGGTCCAACTCAAGAACAAATTTATGCTTCCGCCATAGAATTAGCAAAGAAGCTTGGTTGGAGAAAAATAGAACAAGATAAAAAATCTATAATTACACCGTATAACGAATCAAAAAATACAAACACACAAGAGGTCTCCGAGTTAGTGCGAGAGAGAATAAAATCAGACCTACAGTTATTTGGTGTTTCAGGTGAGGAAGTAGACACGCTTGGATTAGCTCAATCATTAGATGTGTTACGACAGAAAGATTTAGAACAAAAAATAAAAAATCCCGAAACAAAAAAATCATTCTTACCAGAAGAGATAGATAAAGACTTTTCTCTTCTTCAAAAATTATGGGATGAATCATATGAAGATATGGACAATACAAGTGACACAAAAAGGACTTTGGAAATTTTAGACGTAACGGCAAAGACAGATAGTTCTGAGTTACTCGAGAATTATCTCAAAGAGCAGGCTCACACTCTAACACCAGAAGAGAAATTTTTTATTGAAATATCTATACAGGTTAAAAAATTTAGAGAAAAAGCACGAGAAGTCATATCTGATGGAACAGAAGAATTAATTTCTGATAAAGATTTTGAATTATTTACAGATACTAATCAAGTTTCTGATAGCCTGCTTGAGGCCATAGTATCATCAATAAAAGATAATAAGCCCCTTTCGGAAAGACAGATAGCAATATATGCGTATCATGCAGACAATATTGAACTACGACTAAAAGATAGTTTATTACAAAAAAAATCTCCAGAGAATAATCTTGAAAAATTTCACATAGAACAAATAGAAAAAATGGATATTGGACCTCTACAGAAGGCAAACATATTATTAGTGTATGTAGGTGAAAAGCCAGCTACCGAACTCGAGCTTTATCGCTGGAATGAAAAACCAGAATCGATAATCTCTAAAATAGAAAATCTTAAGCTATTTTGCAAAGAAAAAGCAACAGAAAATAAAGAAATTACCAAGGCATATTTTATTGCCACATCGGAAGAAGTAGTAGATTTGTTATCTAAGACAGATCCTTCGAGGGATCATGAACAATACGGTAGACTTATGGGTTATCCTGAAACTGCAATTCAATCTTATATAAAAAATAATGCGACAACAGAAGATCTTCCAGAATGGATCAAAAGAAATCCACTTATTTCAGCTTTATCAAAGGATAACTACTTGACCGAATTTAAGGTTTTTGAGAATTGGATGAATAGAATAAAAGAAAAGTCTCCTGCTATCTATAATGAATTGGTAGATTTACAAAAGGTTGATTAGTATGGTAACTTATTTTATACGGCTGATATAAGTAAATTAAAAGATGATGTTAATTGGTGGAAAGTAGAAATTGAGGTTAGAAAAAAGAAAGTAGATGAAGCTATTGATAAGTATGAAACTAGAAAAAGAGAGCTTTCAAGAGCTCTAGAAGAAGAAAGAATAGGATTCATAGCAAAATACCGCTCCACATTGGGGCGGTATTTTGCTATGATACATATATATGTCATGGGCTTCACGAAGACAAGCAGTGTTCCTCTCTATCGTCCTTTTTATTTTTGGATTGCTTCTTTTCTCGATTTTATATCCCGTTTTAAGTAAAGCACCATCATGCGTTGATGGAATAAAAAATGGTTCTGAACTTGAGATTGATTGTGGTGGTGTGTGTTCACGGTTGTGTTCATCGCAAGTTTCTGAACCTATTGTTGTGTGGAGTAGGGCGTTTCCTGTTGTTGGGTCAACGTACAACCTTGTCGCATTTATCGAGAATCAAAATCGTACTGCTGGCGTAGAAAAAGCAACATATGAATTTCGCGCATACGATACAGAGAATCGCTTGATTGGACGACGAGAAGGAACAACCTTCATACCACCAAATCAACAATTTGCTATTTTTGAACCTCGATTTGATGCTGGACAAGCATCAATACGAACAGTGTCATTTATGTTTACGGGACAATCACTGTGGATGAAGAAAAATCCAACATTACAGACATTGCCACTTCGTGTCGGGGCGGTAATTTTAGGAGGAGAGGAGAATACTCCAATACTTACAGCGCAAATGACGAATGATTCTATTTACGATATGCCGGCATTTGATGTCGTTACTATTTTGTATGATCAAGATAGAAATGCAATTCAGGTTTCAAAGACACACAAAGAAGAATTACGTGCAGGGCAAACATCATCACTTTTGTTTACATGGCCACAGTCATTTTCTACGCAACCTGTTGTGTGGGATATTTTCCCTATGATTAACCCTTTTACTGTTGAATTATAACTTCTCATGAAATCGCGTTTACTACAGATTGACTGGTTTCTTGTATTGTTCTTGGTGCCAGTACTTGGTGCAGGACTTATCACGATGAGTTCATTTACCGAAGAAACACCCTTTTTTTCTCATCAGTTATTGTGGATTGCAGTTTCTTTTTCTGCACTATTTATACTCTCGTATTTTGATTTTCGTTTTTTGCGTCGAACTGAGATTCTAGTAGTTCTCTATTTATTTTTCTGTTCACTTCTTGTGCTGCTTTTTTTCTTTGGGCACGTTTCAAATGGAGCTCAGAGTTGGTTTTCATTTGGGGGATTTTCATTTCAGCCATCAGATATGATGAAGCTTGTGCTTATTCTTATGCTTGCAAAATATTTTTCTCGACGACATGTTGAGATTGATAATTTTAAACATATTGTGATTACAGGACTCTACGCACTCGTTCCATTCATACTTGTTCTCTTTCAGCCAGACTTTGGTTCAGCGATGATTATCTTTTTTATTTGGTTTGGGATGACGCTCGTTTCGGGGCTTTCTCGTAAACACCTGTTGCTTGTTGTTGGTGGAATGGTCGTAGCTTTTGTATTTTTCTGGATGTTTGTTTTTCAACCATATCAGAAAAATCGTATTATGACGTTTATTGATCCACTTTCAAATATTCAAGGCGCAGGGTATAACGTGTACCAATCAACAATTGCTGTTGGGAGTGGACAGGCTCTCGGTAAGGGAGTTGGTTTTGGTACACAATCTCGTCTTAAATTTTTACCAGAATACGAAACTGATTTTATTTTTGCTGCATTTGCAGAAGAGTGGGGTTTCGTCGGTGTGGTACTCCTTTTTATACTACTTGGACTTATCATGTGGCGAGTCTTACGAATTGCGCTTTTGGGGGCAACAAATTTTGAAATTTTATTTGGTATAGGACTTGCGATTTATTTCATGAGTCACTTGATTATTAATATCGGTATGAATATCGGTGTCATGCCAGTCACAGGTATCACACTGCCGTTTATGAGTTACGGAGGGTCACATCTTTTAACTGAATTTATGGGGCTTGGTATTTTACTTGGAATGAGTCATTATAGGCGGGTGGCACATCGTGATGATATGCGTAATGAATTCCTCGGTATTTAGTAATAGGGATTAATTATCTAACACCATCTACTTCGTTACGGATTCCGGTTGCTCGGTCAATGTAGATCAACTACACCTCTCTCGCACTCCTCATCCGTGCCTTGTATCTGGTGTCATATAATTAACCCTTGTATCTTATATTTCTCAAATGTTATTGATATATGCAAACAAAAATAATTGACGGTAAAAAAATAAGAGACGAATTGTTACAGGAAATAAAAAATGATGTTGAAAAACTTCCGTTTGTTCCTGTATTTTGCGATATTCTTGTGGGGGATGATCCCGTGTCTGCTTCGTATGTTCGAATAAAAGCAAAAACCGCCGAATCGGTAGGGATTAAATTTCGCACGGCAGAATTTCCAACTTCTGTTACTACTGAAGAACTAATTACAGAAATAGAAGCATTGAATCGAGTCCCTCACATGTGCGGTATTATTATTCAACTTCCGCTCCCGTCTCATATTGATACACTACGAGTACTCGATGCGATAGATCCTAGTGTTGATGTTGATTGCTTGCATAGTCTTTCTAGGAAAAAGTTTTATGAAAATACTCCGACATATCTTTATCCGACAGCACGGTCATGTGTGTATCTTGTAGAAAAATATATTCCTGTATTAAAAGGTACTCATGTTGTTGTGGTAGGGCAGGGGGTTCTCGTGGGAAGGCCTGTTGCTCATATACTCCGCTCTCTTGGCGCGAATGTTTCTGTTATTGATAGTACAACAGAGAATCCTCATGATATACTACGTTCTGCACAAGTAGTCGTTTCTGCTATTGGAAAAGGAAAATACATTACCAGAGATATGCTTACAGCTGGTGTTATGGTAATAGACGCAGGAACATCTGAAGAAGGTGGAAGTATTATCGGTGATGTTGATTTTGAGGATGTTCTCCCAATTACTTCTTGTATCACACCTACACCGGGGGGTGTCGGTCCTGTGACTGTCGCAATGCTTTTATCAAATGTAGTATTGTCTGCTCAAAAGCGAAATGAATCCCGTTAGAAGTCGCGATCGCAATTTAATATCAATAGAAAAATATGAAATTACATTTTGAAAAAATTAAAAGTATAATATATCAGAAGCGCGAATGTATCGCGATCTACTTCTAACGGGATGAATAACGAAATTTTTATATCACTTTTTTCTTTCGCTCACCGTTCACCATTTATTGATGGATTGATTGTGTTTATGGCAAATGGGTTCGGGTATCTGATGATTATGATCGCAATTCTTTTTTTGTATATACACACAGACAGTCCGTTTGTGTGCACTCGACCTTTTTCTGGTTTTACAAGACGTGCGAAGGAAGTGCTTCGAGTGCTTGTTTCTGGTGGTATTGCCTGGGCGAGTGCTTCTCTTCTAAAAGAGTTTATTGTGACACCTCGGCCGTTCGTACTCTTTCCTGAGATAACCCCTCTTTTTATTCATGGTGGTATGGACTCGTTTCCGTCTGGTCATGCAACGTTTTTCTTTGCGCTCGCCACAGCACTCTTTCTCTCTCATCGTCGTGTGGGGATTCTGTACTACGGGGTAGCTCTTGTTGTGTGTTTTGGAAGAGTTGCAAGTGGGGTACATTTTCCTGTTGACATACTTGGTGGTGCATTGCTTGGTGTGGGTATTGCACTTTGTGTTGACATCTTTCTTCGACGTTTCAAGGCGTAAATTTTTCCTTGCTATTTTAGGGTAAACTCTATAAAATAAGCACATTATACATATTTTTTGTATGCAATTTTGTGTACAGAGATGCTGAAAAGTAATTATATTTTATGTTAAAAACGAGAATTACAGCGTTGCTGATTATGTTGGTCGGTTGTGGAATTGGTTTTTTTGTATATACGTCTGAACACGCATATCGTACAAATACCGAAGGAGTTTCTGAGTCAGTTATTTCAAAATATCCATTCAAACTCGGACTTGATCTTTCTGGTGGAACACATCTCGTGTATCGTGCTGATGTCTCTCTTGTCGCTGAATCAGAAGTGAGAGATTCAATGAATTCTCTTCGTGATGTTATCGAGCGACGAGTGAATATTTTCGGTGTATCTGAACCAGTTATCACTGTTCAAAATGGTGGATTTTCAAATGCAGGAGAAGAACGTTTGATTGTTGACCTTCCTGGTGTGACTGATGTAAAAGAAGCAGTTGCAATGATTGGTCAGACTCCACTTCTTGAATTTCGTACAGAAAATCTTGGTACAAAACCTCAGGAACTTATCATGAATGAAAAAGGGGAAGTATCTATCTCTCTCGATTCTCAATTTATTGCAACAGAACTTACTGGTCGGTATCTCGACAAAGCAATTCTCGAATTTAATTCAACAACAGGTGAACCAACAGTCTCACTCCAATTCGACGCAGAAGGTTCAAAGCTCTTTGAAGATATTACTCGTGCAAATGTAGGGAAGACAGTTGCTATCTTCCTCGATGGTGAACCTATCTCAATGCCTGTAGTAAACGAAGCAATCTCTGGTGGTAAGGCACAGATTACCGGTGCGTTTACTCCACAAGAGGCAAAGACACTCGTCGGTCGTCTCAATTCTGGAGCACTGCCTGTTCCTATTGAACTTATCTCTACACAAACAATCGGTCCATCTCTTGGTGTTGAAGCAACACATGCGGGTGTACGAGCAGCTCTTATTGGTTTTCTCTTTATCGCACTCTTTCTTATTTTCTGGTATCGCCTCCCTGGGTTTATCGGTGTTGTCGCTCTCTCATTTTATGTTGCGACAATTCTCGCTCTCTTTAAGATTATCCCTGTGACATTGACTGCTGCGGGAATGGCAGGGTTCATTATTTCTATCGGTATTGCTGTTGATGCAAATATTCTTATTTTTGAACGCATAAAAGAAGAACTTCGTGCAGGCCACTCTATTGCTGATGCAATCAAAAATGGTTTTGGTCATGCATGGTTTTCTATTCGTGATTCAAACTTCTCAAGTATGATCACTGCAATTATTTTGTTCTGGTTCGGTACACCACTCATTCAGGGTTTTGCACTAACGCTTCTTCTTGGTGTGATTGTGTCTATGATCTCTGCACTTTCTGTAAGTCGATTGTTCCTCATCGCGCTCAATATTACAAAGACAACAAAATACACACAGTTTCTTTTTGGGTCAGGATTTAGCAGTGCTAAAAAATCATAAAGTACATACGATACTTTATGACGTTACAAACTTTATAACTTTCAACTACATTATATGTTTATCATCAAATATAGAAAAATATTCGTAAGTATCTCAGCAATTCTCGTTGCACTTTCTCTTGGTTCACTTATGTATTTTGGTTTAGATTTCGGTATTGATTTCCGTGGAGGTTCCCTTATGGAAGTGACGTATGAGGGTATTCGTCCAGAGCAGGCGACTGTTGAAGCTTCACTCGAGAATCTTGGGTACGGAGGGTCTCTTGTTCAGCAGATTGATACTGATGGATATAGTATCAAAACTCGTGCTCTTACCGAGGCTGAACGTCAGTCTCTGGTTACAGCACTTGGAACAGAAGCAACAGAAAAGAGTTTTACTTCTATCGGTCCATCTGTGGGAGCAGAACTTGTTCGTAAATCAATTCTCTCGTTTATATTGGTATCACTTGGAATTATTTTCTTTATTGCATTTTCATTCCGTAAGGTTTCAAAACCAGTATCATCATGGAAGTATGGCCTGATTGCAATCGTTGCACTTGTGCACGATGTTGTTATTGTTTCAGGTATCTTTGCCTTGATGGGACATTTTACAGGAGCAGAAGTTGATACACTCTTTGTGGTTGCAATTCTCACGGTCCTCGGCCTCTCTGTTTCTGATACGATTGTTGTGTTTGATCGTATTCGAGAAAATATCCGTGCGGGTATTTCTGGTTCATTTGAGGATACTGTCGGGAAAAGTTTGGGGCAGGTATTTACACGCTCTGTAGCAACTTCATTTACCGTGATCGCAGTGCTTGTTTCTCTTGTGTTCTTTGGTCCTTCAAGTACAAAAACATTCTCATTATTGCTTGTTATTGGTATGTTCTTTGGAACCTATTCTTCACTATTTCTCGCGTCTCCACTTCTTGTGTTTATTCAAAAAGGACAAAAGCACACTAAAGAATAAGTGCGTATTTAAATTATTTCTATCAAACATACCCCTAGGAAACGAGGGGTATGTTTGATAGAATGGGCTATATGTCTAATCATCACACACACGAAAGTCACAGTCATAATTTTATCAACAAGCATACCGCACCTGCGATTTTGCTTCTCGTATTGGGATGTTTTACTGCAGGGTATTTTCTTGGTCAGTATCAAGTGTTTGGAAAAACAAAATCTTTCAGGTCAGAAAAATCATATATGCACAGTGACTATATGATGTCCGAATACCCGTACCGACCATATTAATCATTAATTTATTTATTTTTATGTATATCATTTTAGGAATTGTTGGTGTTTTTGTTTTGTATTTTGTTTTCAAATATAACAACTTTGTCTCGCTCAAAACTCGCGCAGAGGAAGCATGGGCAGATATTGAAGTTCAACTTAAGCGTCGCTATGATTTGATTCCCAATCTTGTCAGTACCGTGAAAGGCTACGCGACTCATGAGCAGACAGCATTTGAAAAGGTGACTGAAGCTCGCGCGAAAGCAATGTCTGCTCACTCTATGGGAGAACATTCATCAAGTGAGAAAATGCTCGGTGGCGCACTCACTGGACTCTTTGGTATTGCCGAGGCGTACCCAGAATTGAAAGCAAATACGAATTTTATTGAACTTCAACGAGAACTCTCAGATACTGAAAACAAGATTCAAGCATCACGCCGATTCTATAATGGCAATGTTCGCGCACTTAATGAAAATATTCAAATGTTCCCAGGGAATATCATCGCAGGGATGTTCAAATTTATGAAAATGGAATTCTTTGATATTGATGACAATGGCCCAGAGTCAAAGCCAGTTGAGGTGAAGTTTTAAAAACTAGTAAATAAATTATGAAAAATAATTCAAAATTAAATACAATTTTACTTATTATTCTCATTATTCTTGCTCTAGGGATAATTTGGATTCTTTGGCATGACCGTAAAGCAGAAGAAGGGAAGGATTCATTCGTGAAAAATCAACAAAATTATCAAACTAATGATACTAAATTAGTAGAAAAATCTACCAAGGCTGGTTTTCGATTTTACCAAAATGATCTTATTGGTTTTTCTTTTATGTATCCAGAGAAATATGGAGATGTAAAAGGTAAGGGTGAAACTCTTAATGATTATGGCACTAAGAATCTAGTTAGATTTGGTGAAAATGGTACCTCTATGTACATAGACGGTAGTTTGCTACCAGAAGTCATTTCTGATAGCGGTAACGGTTGGTTTCAGTTTGTTTCAATGACTTCTGATTTTAGTGAAAAAGGTCTTGGTGACGCATTAAGAAATGAAAATGAATATAATAGTAAAGTAAAAAATGGTGTTTTAATGAAAACTACAACTGGGCATGATTTTGTTTATATCGATAATCTTGAAAAAATAAATCCACAACTTGGCTCCCTTGCTTTACATATGGCTATTTTTAAGATTCCTAATCCAAAAAATAATTTTAAATACGTTACTTTTTCTTCATCCTACCAAATCACTCATAAAGATTTTTTTGATGTTGTAAAATCAGTACAATTTAATTAGCAAAATTATGCAAAATAATACTTCAAAATTAGGTAAAATAATTTTTGTAATTTTAGTTCTGTTAGTAATTGTTAGTATTGTTTATGGTAAATTACAAAAAGATAAATCTATCACACCATTAGATCAAGTTCAAACAAATAAATTACAAGTAGGTACTTCTGTAGAAAAAGATATCATTAAGCAGGATAAGGTTATAAATAAATCTTCTTATCTTGAGACGAAATCAATTCGCCTGTTAAATCCCTTAGATGGACAGATTATTGAGGCTGGTTCAGTATTCGATGTAAAATATGAATTGAAAACGGATTCTTCTCTTGATGATCGCCATCTTTTATTGGTTGGAGTTGAAAATGGTAATTTTGCGGGTGACAATTGTTTGAATGTCATTAGGGAAACTAAAAAGGGAATATATTCATTTTCTTGTAAAATTTCTCAAATGGTAGGTGAGCGAAATTTTTCAATTAGTGAACTTATTGTAGATCAAAAAACAGGATTAAAAGATGAACAAAAAAGCCAAGGAAGTATTACTGTTATTGTACCAAAGGGTACTATTCCCCAGGAGATAGTTTTTTATCCTGAAGAATTTTATACGCAAGTTTCAAAACCATCTGATACGTATTTTATGAGTATTAGCCTAGAAGTGTTGTTTAGTGATGGAATTAAGCGTAAAATTCCTATTAACGAAATCACTTATTATTTTGATGATCCTTCTATTGCGTATGTTTCTAGTTCTAAAAATTCTTCGCTTTATATAGGTGGATATAAAGAGGGGAATACAATTCTTCATATTACGTATAAAAGTATAAAAACTTCTGTTCCTATTGGTGTCTATCCTCGAGATACTAGTCTTGATAATTAATTTTTATTTATGGCAAATCTATATACTCAACAATCTAAAAATGTAACAAAAACGTGGATGCTAATGAGCGTGTTTTTCATTATTGTTATCATGCTCGGCTTTGCTTTTGCTCGTATTTATGATAATGCGAGTATTCTTGTTTTCTTTGTTATTTTTGCTGTTGCAATGAATATTATTGGATATTGGTATTCAGATAAGATTGCACTCTCAATCGCGGGTGCTCACCCTGCAACGCGTGAGAAATATTTTGATCTCTATACGACTGTCGAGAATTTAGCAATTACCGCAGGGCTTCCACTCCCACGGATATATGTCATCGAAGACCCAGCACCAAATGCCTTTGCAACTGGTCGTGATAAAAATCATGCTGTGGTAGCAGTGACGACAGGGCTTCTCGGTATGATGTCAAAAACAGAACTCGAAGGTGTGATTGCTCACGAGCTTTCTCATATTGGTAATCGTGACATGCTCGTGTCTACCGTCGCTGTGGTTCTCGTCGGATTCATTTCTATCGTCTCTGATATGCTGATTCGCATGTCATTTTTTGGCGGGAGTCGAGATGATAATCGCGGAGGAGGGGCGCTTGTGATTGTCGGTATCGTGCTTTCTATTCTTGCGCCGATCCTTGCAACGCTTATCCAACTCGCAATCTCTCGTAAGCGTGAATATCTCGCTGATGCATCAGGTGCGCTTCTCACTCGGTATCCCGAAGGTTTGGCGTCTGCGCTCGAAAAGATCGGTGCATATAACCGTCCAATGATGCATAAATCAACGGCAATCGCGCACCTCTACATTGCTAATCCGTTCGGCTCAACGAGTGTCGGACGCAAAATAGGACATCTTTTTTCGACACATCCACCAGTAGAAGAGAGAGTCAAAATCTTGAGACAAATGTAGGGATTCATTTTTGGAAAATCATGACTAAAAAGATATACAAAGTAATACCATTCCTACTCCTCGCACTATTCGTACTGACTCCGAGCTTTGTTTCTGCCCATCAGCCGAGAGTGATACAGAGCGAGGCTACTCAAGTAGTAGACCCAGAGATATCCAAAGCGTATTATGCGACACTCACAGGCTCTCCACATGTCTATACTATCGATTCAAAAGAAGCGTTTGATCTCTATGTCAGTATTTTAGTACCGGATATAAAATCTACAAAAAAAGACATACTGGCGGAAGTATTCAAGGGCGATGAAAAAGTGGCGACACTCGGAGGTGCAAGTGCTACCTGGAAACCATACTTCGAGCCATTTGGACAGAGTAATTATTTCGACGGTGGGGAATACAAGGTTCGAGCCGAAGCGGGAGTGTATACAATCAAAATTTCAAACCCTGACAACACGGGCAAGTATTCACTCGCAGTCGGAGAGATAGAAGCGTTTGATGGCAAGGAGGGGATGAATGCTCTTTCGATGATTCCTGACTTGAAACGAAACTTTTTTGAAGAATCTCCAATTTCTTTTATCTTCTCACCATTCGGCTGGGGACTTATCGTCATCATGTACATTCTCGCGTTCATTGTCGGCTTCATTTATCGTGCGATTTTGAAAAAGTTTGCAAAAGGCTCAGTACGTGGAGTGGCGCAAAACATCGGCAAATCCGACCGTTTACTTCGTGCGGTCATTGGCGTAGGATTGCTCCTGTGGGCTATCACCACAAACTGGAGCCCTATCCTTATTTTCTTCTCCGGCTTCGCATTGTTCGAGGCAATATTTAGCTGGTGCGGATTTTATGCAGCGATAGGGAAGAATACGTGTCCGGTGGAATAAATTTTATATTATATGCCATCACTTAACTGGATCGGAAAAGAAGCTGTAACAAACCACGATAAAGAGGTTCCTTTTCGACTGCTTAAGAAAATAAAGACAGCATCAGTTGGTGAAGAGTCTCAAAACTTAATTATTCATGGAGATAACCTTGAAGGACTCAAGGCTTTGATGCCTCACTATTATGGAAAAGTAAAGTGTATTTACATCGATCCCCCCTACAATACTGGTAACGAAAACTGGGTATATAACGACAAGGTTAATTCTCCTAAAATAAAACAATGGCTCGGCAAGGTTGTTGGTCGAGATGCTGAAGACTTGACCCGTCATGATAAGTGGCTTTGCATGATGTACCCTCGTTTAAAATTAATGAAAGATCTTCTTACAGACGATGGTGCAATCTTTATATCTATTGATGATAACGAACACTGTAATCTTAAGCAGATTATGGATGAGATTTTTGGTGAGCTGAATTTTATCACTAATATAATTTGGCAGAAAAAGTATACACAAAGTAACGATGCTAAGTATTTTTCTAATACACACGACTTTATCGTTTGTTATGCAAAAAATAAGGAAAATAAAGACTTTAAGATTAACCTCCTAGCTAGAACCGAAGAACAAGATGCTAGATATAAAAATCCAGATAACGATCCTAGAGGTCCATGGATGACTCAACCTTTGCATGCAAAAAGTGGAACAGATAGAACATACGAATTTACTTTTATAAATGGGGCCAAATGGAAACCTCCAGCAGGCACATTCCCTCGTTATAGTGTTGATACTTTAAAACGCGCAGATCAAGAAGGTACGATCTGGTTTGGTAAAAAGGGTGATGCAGTGCCTCGTTTGAAAAAATATTTAAACGAAATGAAGCAGGGCGTTATACCAAAAACTATTTGGCTTTATGATGAGGTTGGAAGTAACGATGATGCAAAGAAAGCAATCAAGAATCTATTTGACGATAATCCTTTCGATTCTCCAAAACCACCATCTCTCATTAAGCAAATAATAAAACTATCTAGTGGACCGGAAGATATTATTCTTGATTCTTTTGCAGGATCAGGAACTACTGGTCATGCTGTATTGGATTTAAATAAGGCTGATAATGGAAATCGTAGGTTTATCATGATTGAAATGGAGGACAACGTAGCAAAAGATATAACTGCCGAGCGTGTTAAACGGGCCATAAAAGAATATGGCTATAATGGTGGCTTCGAATATTGTGAATTAGACAAACCACTATTCGATGAGACTGGTCATATTGAAACTACATGCGATTTTAACCAATTCGCAACTTACATTTACTTTACTGAGACTCAACGAAATATCGATAAAAAAGATATAGATGGGAACTTTATCGGTGAAGATGTTAACACTGAGTTTTATCTTATTTACAAAGAACCAAAGATGAATAATCTTGATAAGTCATTTATCAAGAAGCTTAGGAAAACTGAGGGTAAAAAAATCGTCTATGCCGACCGGTGTATGCTCGATGATGAAACGCTCACGCAGTACAACATCGTCTTCAAGCAGATACCTTACGAAGTAAAAATATATTAATCATATGGAACTCAAAAAATACCAAAAGAATACAATCGAAACACTAGAGAACTTTCTGAAAGAATTACAGAAAGTCGGTCTCAAGTATGCCTTCATGGGTATCACAGAGAAACCCTACAAAGGTGAAGCTTTTGGTGATGTTCCATTTGTTTGCATTAAAATTCCAACTGGTGGAGGTAAAACTCTTGTAGGTTGCCATGCTACTGAGAAAATCATGACTGTTGCCCTCAAGCATAAAATGGAACGAGGTATTGTTATGTGGTTTGTGCCATCTGAGGCAATCAAGACTCAAACACTTCGTAAATTTAAGGACCGCAAGGATCCACATCGCCGAATTCTTGATGAGGCATTTGAAAATGGAGTAAAAGTTTTCTCAAACGAGGAAGCTTTGAGCATTCGTAAGGATGATGTGAATGACAATGTCTGCATTATCATCTCAAGTCTCGAAGCATTCAGAAAAGAAAAGAGTCTGCAAAAGAAATATAAGGTGTATCAAGAGAACGGTGCACTTCTCAGTCATTTTGAGAATCTACACAATGAAGACAATCTGGAAAGAGATGAGGAAGATACTGTAATAAACTCTCTCGCTAATGTGGTCCGAATGAGTAATCCTTTAATCGTGATTGATGAAGGACACAAAACAACCACAAAGCTATCAATTGATTTCCTCAAGGATCTAAACCCAAGCTTTGTTGTTGAATATACTGCTACCCCACGAAGTGAAAGCAATATTCTTGTAGAGGTCCATGCATCTGAATTGAAGGCTGAACAAATGGTGAAGATCCCTATTGTTCTTGAAAGCTCTGCTCAGTGGCAAAATGCTGTAGAGCGAGGTCTTGAAAAGAGAATAGAGCTCGAGAAAGATGCCAAGAAGATCAAGGGTGAATATATTCGTCCTATCGCTCTCCTCCAGGCGCAACCTCAGAATAAAGACGGTAAGACAATCACCGTTGAACAACTAAAGACATTCTTGCTTGATAGAAAGATTCCGGCTGAGCAAATCGCTATAAAAACTTCCGATAAGAATGAGCTTGATGGTGTGGACCTATTTAGCAAGTCTTGTGAAATCAGATACATCATCACTGTAAACGCTCTTGCTGAAGGTTGGGATTGTTCGTTTGCATATGTACTCATCTCTGTGGCAAATCTTGGCTCGAAGATTGCCGTTGAGCAGATTATCGGACGTATCATTCGTATGCCGTACGCAAAGAAAAAAGCTAACGAAGACTTCAATCGAAGTTATGTCTTTGCTTCAGCTCAGAACTTCAATGAGGCGGCTAATCAAATAATTGGCGGACTTGAAAGCAATGGATACAGCAAATCAGATATTATAAGTTCCGATAAAAAGGATGCTGTATACGAACTGGAATCAAAGAAAGCTGTTTCAGATACTTTGAAGGTACCAATGATTGCGTATGAAGATGACAAGCTATCTTTCGAAGATCTTGTTGGTGAAGATTTTGAACTAGCAAAGCAGGATGCAAAGTTTGATTTCCAAGTGCATTACGATAATGATGGTCGAGCGATTATTGATATCAAGAAGGACGATGAATGGACTCGTGGTGCTCAAATGACCCTCAAGCTCACTTATACGGACAAGAACTTTACAAAGAACGAGTTGGTCCAGTGGCTTGATAAAAAGCTTAAGTACACTCTTCTCAATAAATTAGATAAAGTAGCCTTTCTTGATAAAGCAATTGAATACCAACTAAAGAAATATACGATCTCCGAATTATCGGTAAATCGATATGTTCTTGCTGATCAACTCAATGACTTGATTCAGAAGACTCTCGAGGTATACGCAAATGGTAGATTTGATGAGTTCTTAAAGAAAAAGAAATTAATTGTTAAACCTTTTGACGCTTTTTCGTCTTCCATCACTCTCAAGCAAGCGGTCCCCCAAGAATTCAACAAGAACTACTACGAGAAGATTGATAAGTTAAATGGTGAAGAATTAACTTTTGTAAACAGACTAGATCTCGATGCTTTACCTAACATTAAGTATTGGGTCCGAAGTAGAGAGAAGATGGATCCGTTCTATATTCAGGGTTGGAGAAAAGGTAAATTCTATCCGGATTTCGTAGCTGTTACCAAAAAAGGCACTATCATCGCTCTTGAATGGAAAGGTGGTGACCGAATCAGTAATGAAGATACTCAATACAAGGTCGAGATTGGAGAAATGTGGGAAAAACTTGGAGGCAGCAAGCTGCGCTTTTTCCTCGTTCACACAGGGAATGTTGAGGAGGTGTTGAAAGCAGTAAAGGAATTGTAAAATTATGTCGTTTGTATGCACAATTTCAGACTTCCTTAACTACCCACCCTTACCTGAATTGATGCAAGGTGTCGCTGGAGCAGTAATTACACTGCAGATCTCTTTTGCAATCGGTATCCTGATTGAACTCTTCAAAGACCAGAATGAGCCCGAAGGAGGTTTAGAGTTGCGAGTAATGCTAGATGAAGTTTGGAGATTCAAACAAACAGTAGTAATCACAATCATAACTTTTTTCCTCCCGTTTTTGCTTTCTATTCAGGACCTGAGATTTAAGTTTCTTGTTTTTACTCTCTGGTTAGTAGTTTTTTACTTTTTAGTAATACCACTTTTTAGACTTTACGATTGGGTTAAAGGGAATAAAGATGACGCTCGCTTAGTGTATCTATCAAAAAGCAGTGTGAAGACACCTGTTACAAGTAATCTCCTGGGGTGGATAGAAGGTTTTAGTTTTAGAGATAAAATTGAATCATGGAAAAGTTTATGGGATAAGAAAAGTGATTCTAGTTTTAAAGACAAAGAATACTTTAATCTTTTTAGTAAAGAGATAGATCAGTTGCTTCTAATTGATAGTAGTAAAGAACTCAAGCTTGCTGAGGGGTTGCTCACTAAATTTACAGAAAATCTTGAAAAAAGAGACCTCACATTTATCACAGTATTTGATGATTTCTTTCCGAAAATATTAGGTTGGAATCTGTGGATTTGGCGAAAGCAATATGCTAATTTTGCAAAAAGTAAAGAAGTTGTAATAAAAGATTCTGAAAAGGATATTTCATATATTAATATCGATCTTGCAATAGATAAAATTATCAACTACGTTACAGAAAAATCACTTTCGAGGCAATCAGCTTTTTCTTATTTTAAAAACCTAGAAAATCATATAGAGAAATATAAAAACGAAGTAGTCATCGGTGAAGAACATCAGTATATTTATATTCAACATATTCCTATCTATAGAGATATATTGGAAAAGGTTGGTGATACTGATTATTCTTATGATATTTGGAATCATTATTTTCCTAAGGCGTGGAAAATTACACCCAAAAATTTTAAAGAAAATATTGAGGCTAGAATTTGGTTTAAATATTTCTTAGATTGGGCACAGTCCAGGATTTGGCAGAAAACAGATGATGAGTGGGACAAGAAACTTGATGGAATCAGTAAGGAACTCTTTCCAAGCGTGAGTCCTTCGTTGTGGTCTAGAGTCCTAACTTTTGTATTATCTTCATGGGGTGATTCTAGGATAAAAAATGTCATTGAATCTAAAAGAAGCTTTGGTTTTATCGGCCGTATTGTAACCGGTTGGGGTGATGACGAGGTATCCGTTGAGGCCAGACTTCAGGAATCACAGAGCAATGAGGAGAAGGAAACCATAGAGCTTACACTTCTTATTTTTGGAAGCATATTTACAACAGAAAACATTGAGGAGTACATAAAAGAATTGAACAGCTTTGATTATCAAAGTGGTTCAAAGGAACAAAATGAAAAGCTTTTATGGTTAGATTTCCTCCATAAAATACAAACTCAAAGGATAACTTTGTTCGATAGTTAGCCTAATCAGTCCCGTGTACGCTTTTCCAAGCCTATTCTGGGCTTTTTACGTTGTCTTGGTAAATACCCATTTTCACTTATTCGGATCTCATACTTACCTGATCTCTATGGCAAAAGTAATACACGTAATTTGGGAAATAGGAAATAGGGTCAGCCACTATTTCTCAGAAACAATAAGAATTTTACAACTTTACATTATCCACAGTCAACTTGTAAAAATAGCAGAAAGTTGGTATTATAATGATATGTCTACATGGATACAAAATAAGCGCAAAATAGCAGGTATTTCTCAGGCAGAAGTTGCCAAGATTCTTGGTATTTCTCGCCCTACGTATATAAAAATTGAAAAAGGGGATATGAAGCCTACTGAGGAGCAGAAGTCTCTTTTGGCGAGTATGTTTGATGTTTCCAAGGAAACAGTAGAAACAAATAGTCACTCAGAAGTAAAGATAGAAATAAAACCCAAAAAAATCCCTGTTGAAAATGTAGAAAAGTTCAAACAAATTTTACTCTATATTATTAGTAAAGTCGGGGGGCGACCTAATATCGGACAAACTGCATTATATAAACTGTTATATTTTATTGAGTTTGATTACTACGAAAAATATCAAGAGTACCTAATTGGCGCAAAATACATAAAAAATACTCATGGACCAACTCCTATTTCATTTGCAAAAATAGCTCGTGATTTAGAGCAAAAAGGAGAACTCGTTGAGGTTAAAAGTAAATATTTTAATTACGATCAAACAAAGTACATGGTGACTTGTGAGCCAGATGTTTCTCTGCTTTCAGCGCAACAACTCAAACATATCGATGACGAGCTTGTTCGTCTTGCCTCAAAAACAGCAAAAGAATTATCAGAGTTATCTCATAAAGATACTCCATGGAAAGTAGCAAAAGATCGTCAAGAGATTAACTATCGCCATGTTTTTTATCGCCCTGACGAGACTTCTGTATCGGATAACTAACTCTTTATCGTATGAGCACCTTTTCTTCACTTCCCGAGTTTGATAAAGAGCTAAAAAAGCTTTCAAAGAAGTACCCCACACTTCCATCTGATATTGATGATATAAAACCTATCTTACTTGATTGTCCTACGGGTAGTGGAAAGAATTTTATTATTGTAAGGGTTTCTGGGGATGTGAAAGTTATCAAGGTTGATGTTCACTGTGAATCCTTACGATCACGATCAATTAGGCTTATCTATGCATATCATCAAGATAGAATTGAATTTATGTACTTGGAAGTATATTTTAAGGGAGATAAAGAAAATGAAGATAGAGGTAGAATTGAGGAATATATAAATAGTGTAAAATAAGTTTCCGCATTATAAAACCCCCATAGGGGGTTTTATAATGCGGAAAAGGAGGTGGGGATTCGAATCTTACAGATTCTGTACAGTCTTCGTGTCGTACTCGCTACGCTGTGTGCGACTTACTCAGACTTTTCGAATCCCTCACAAAAGTCGCTTATGCGACTTTTTCTTTTCCTTAAATTTTCACTACGTTAAAATTTTGCGGAAAAGGAGGGATTCGAACCCTCGGTCCCCGTTAAGAGACACAGTCTTTCCAGGACTGCCGATTAAACCACTCTCGCACTTTTCCTTGTTCCAGATACCACAAAACCTGCCCTATGGCAGGCTTGTGGACTGTGAACACTATAATAAGCATATTCACATACTGAAAAGAACATCTGGATGCTATCATACTAAAAATTGAAAAAAATCTCCACTCTCTATTTTTATGGTACTATAGAATAGTCATTATTATGAATACACAAAAGAAAAAAATAGTTATTCTCGGAGGAGGGTTTGGGGGCTTGTATGCATACAAGGGGCTCTATAAGCATTTTTCTCCTCATGAAATTGATATTACTATCGTAAACCGTACGAATTATTTTCTCTTTACGCCACTACTCCATGAAGTAGCGACGGGAAGCATTGCACATCATCAGGTAGTAGAATCTCTTCGTCAGATTATTTATAAAACAAAAGACACTATGCATGTTGCAGACGTGCTCTCTGTTGATTGTAATAAACAGATTGTAAAAACAAGTATTGCAGAATTGCCATATGACATTCTTATTCTTGCGCTTGGGGCAACGACCAATTTCTTTAACGCCAAAGGTGCAGAAGAAAATAGTTTTGTGTTAAAAGATTTACGTGATGCTATCAAACTCCGTACGATGCTTATCGAATCATTTGAAAAAGCATCTGAGATTAAAAACGAAGCCGAACGGAGGAAAGAACTTTCTTTTGCTGTGATTGGTGGTGGGGCAACGGGAGTGGAACTTGTTTCTGAAACAGCCGACCTTTTTCTCGATACCTTTTTAAAATATTACAAAGGCTTGATACAGCCATCTGATATTTCTCTGTATTTGATTAATGCGACAACAGATATCCTTGGGCCTTTTCATCCTCGCTTACGCAAAAATGCACTTTCTGTATTACGTCACAATGGGGTAAAGGTTATGCTCGAAACAACAGTCAAAGAGGTTCGTCCGGACGGACTTGTTCTCGGTGATGACTCACTTCTTCCTGTTCGTCATTCAATATGGACTGCTGGTGTGAAGCCAAATATTCCAGACTTTGCTCATCCTGTATTGCAAGACAAAAGTGGGAGACTTACCGTAAACTCATATTTACAAGTTCCTGATTGTCCAAATGTATTTGTGCTCGGTGATATGGCAAGTGTGCTTGGCAAAGATGGAAAACCATTACCAATGCTTGCACAGGTTGCAGTGGGGCAAGGTCTCCATACGGGAGAAAACATCAAACGCTTACTTTCAAATAAACCACTTATTCCATTTCGATATGAATCAAGAGGAGAACTCGCATCTCTTGGTCAGTGGCATGCTGTTGCGAACATTAAAGGATTCCGATTCTCGGGTGCATTTGCGTGGTTCCTCTGGCGTACCGTATATCTTTTTAAATTCTTTTCAAAATCAAAGAAAATAAAAATCATAGTTGATTGGACAATAAACTTATTTTTTCCTCGTGATATCACGAAAGCCTAGAGTTTTGATTTATGCAGAAACATACACATCAAGGATCTGTCTGGGATGCAGAATATCGCAATCCAAAGTTGGTGACAAAAAATGAAGGCCCACAAGCTGATACACTTCGATTTCTTAAATTCCTAAAAAAAGAAGAAAAATATCCTGTCACAGGGCGAGCGATTCTTGATCTCGGTTGTGGTACGGGGCGAAATGCAAATTACCTCGCAGAGGAGGGGAATAGTGTGATTGGAATTGAAATTTCAAAAACTGCACTTGGCCTTGCAAAAGCCCGCGCTCAAGCACGTGCGCTTTCCATCGATTACCGACTGGGAGATATTGGTGCACCGTACGATATTCTTGATACCTCTATCGATATTGTCCTTGATGTGACATCATCGAATTCACTTGATGAAAAAGGTAGAGCGGTGTATCTCACAGAAGTATCACGTGTTCTAAAGAGCGATGGGTATTTTTTTGTCCGTGCACTTGCAAAGGATGGGAATAAAAATGTAAAGAATTTACTCAAACAAAGCCCAGGTGAAGAATACGATACGTATGTGTTAAAAGAGATAGGTCTTACCGAGAGGGTGTTTAGCAAGGAGGATTTTATAACGTTATACGGGGCTTATTTCACTATTCTTCATCTAGAGAAGAAAGAGAGTTATTCAACATTTAATAATCGAATTTATAAACGACACTATTGGCTTGCTTATATGCAGAAAAAATAAAGTAATACTTGTTTTTTGTATCAATTTAACTCATACTATCTGATATGGAACATATGAAATCTGGGCACGATCTCGAAAGAGAAGAAAGTCTTTTTGATCAAAAGAAAAAAGAAGGATGGGAAGAGAATGGCAAATTTGGTGACTATACCATCCTCACCAAAGGAGAGGATAGATTACTCTTTGATGAAAAGAATGATTCAGTCTATCACGCATATCCCGTAAAAGAAGAAGAATAAAATAAAACCCATACAATGTATGGGTTTTATTTTATTGACTTAATATATATTTTGTGATATAATATATACAAATTAATATATCGAATATGAACGGAATGATCAGTTTTTTGAAAGACAATGGATACGTATCCGAAGTGCGTATGTACGAAGATACTCGTCATGTGACACGTATTTCTCCATCAGATGTACCCGATGCTGTCTCGGAGTGGTTGCCATTTTTTGTAAACTTCCTGCAGTCACCAATACTTATCGATCTGTATGAAGATAATGTAAATGGGGTTGTTAAAAAAGGTTTTCGTAAAGAGAGACGTGCATCATTACGTGAAAAAGATATTGCACTTTATCAATTTTATGAAAGCAACAAACTTCATGCGAGTAATATCTCAAACCAGTTGTTTATTCTCGATATGGTACATGAATCTTGCCCCATGAATACCGAGCTTAAAAAAGAGTTTGATGAGATTGTCGCTACTGTGTGTAGTGACCCTACTACGTATGTTGTTGATCTGTATGTTACTACATTGAATAATGCTCAAAAGCTCAATGTGGTAAATCGCCTGACAAGGTGTATGGAAGACATATTGCTTTCGTATTCACAGATGAAGTGTACGTGTTCGTAAATTGTTCCATTGGAAGCCCGCATATAATGCGGGCTTTTTTTATGGTGTATTTTCGGTATAATACGTCTATGATACAGACTCCATTCATGAGTGCATACTCAAAATTAAATACAGCCCAAAAAGAAGCAGTTGATCATATTGATGGACCTGTTATGGTTATCGCTGGTCCAGGAACAGGTAAGACTCAGGTGCTCGCACTTCGCATTGCTCAGATTTTACAAAAAACTGATACAAAAGCAGATAGTATACTCTCTCTTACATTTACAAATTCAGGTGTTCGTGCGATGCGTGAACGACTTGAAGGCTATATTGGTACTGATTCACATGCCGTTGGTATATCTACTTTCCATAGTTTTGCGCTGACACTTCTTGAAAAGTATTACGAACTTCTTGATTTTGATGTGATGCCTACACTGCTTGCTGATGATGAAGCAGTCTTTTTGGTAGATGAGATTTTACATAGTCATGACTGGAACCATATTCGTCCACGAGGAAATCCAACTCAGAATTTTGGTGACCTAAAACAACTTATTTCTATTTTAAAACGTGAACGTATCTCGGTAGATACATTTTTATCTCATGTGCTTGGAGATATAAAAACACTACAGGAAGATCCTGAGAGTATCTCGACCCGTGGTCCAAGTAAAGGTTTACTTAAAAAAGAAATTGAGAAAAAGATTGATTCACTTGAAAAGACACGTGAGGTAGTAGAATTTTATCGTTTCTACGAAGAGGAAAAGAAAAAGCGTTCACTTCTTGATTATGATGATGTTCTTGAGCAGGCAGTGCGTCTCGTTGAAGAGTACGAAGATGTTCGAGCTGATATTCGAGAAGAATATCTGTATGTTCTCGTCGATGAACACCAAGATTCAAGTGGTGTTCAAAATAGTTTTCTCAAGGCTGTCTGGAAAGATGTTGAAAAACCA